>JACCDP010262941.1_pt1 | contig 18228 bp, 18 predicted proteins | sample 7445841 | NCBI WGS metagenome assembly JACCDP01 (sample SAMN15323441, study PRJNA562643) | freshwater metagenome | isolation source: river surface water | place: USA:Blue River Watershed | collected 2017-08-17
ACTACCCCCGCTGTCACTGCGCCCACCGGAAACACCACTTCTGATCTCGCCGCGCTTCAAGCGTTGATGGGAACTCCTGACGGACTGCCGTCACGGGGTACGGCTGCGCTCACTCCTGAACAGAAAGCCGAGAACGCCAAATTCGATGCCTTTGGCAAAGCCTATGGCATCAGTCGCCTGATTGATGAGACGAACCGTCAGTACGGTGCGCGAATCATGAAGGCTATTGAACTTGAGGGTGAGATCAAAGCGCCGACGGCAGGCGGCAAGGGTATTCCCGTTACGCAGGTGGGTGAAGAACTTCTGGCCGCGCAAACCGTTGAGCCGGTTAAGCCGTTTGCTGCACCGAAAGAGCAACGCGATCTTTACGATGAGACGCGGGAAGAATTCAACAAGACTGCTGAGACGGATGCGAGATTGCCCGAGTACCGTGAACTCACGGACTATGAGCGCCGTCTGTATTTCCAACAGAACATTGCGCGAAACGACCAGACTGAGCATGACAAGGCTGCACGCGTCTTGTCGAACTTCTTGCTTGATAAGCGCGGAGAGACCCGTGCCATAGGCGCAGCCGATCCAGAAGTACAGCAACAGGCTGCGTTTGAAGTTCAGTCCAAAGATGCCTACAACCGTGAGCGTGGTGCCGCAGGTTCCAAGACGAGTATCAATTACTCGTTCCCTGCGTGGAATGACTTGTCTGATGCGAGTCGTCAGGCATTCATGGCGATCAACAAAACCAATTCCGCATTGGAGTTGGATCAGGCTTTCCGCACGGTAAAGAATCAGATCCGTAAAGAGAAAGCCGAGTTGCAGTCACGCGAAGCGGCGACTGAAGCCGAGGCCAAGGTCAAGGCTGAACAACGTGTAGCGATTGAGACAGCACTCAAGAAAGAAGCCAAAGGCAAGGGTGAGCCGTTGCCTCCCAACATCGTTGAGGCGCTTCAGAAGGGTGATCTCGACACAGTCCTGCGCCATCTCAGTCTGAACGCGCAAGGTCTCAAGGGGCGCAAATATCGCGGCCCTCAAGGTTTCTTCCGTGTCCGTGACTCTGTTGCGAGAGAAGTCTTCCGCAATCTTGCAGGGAACCTGCTGACCATTCCCGGCTTCAAGGTTAACTTCGTTTATGACGAGAACCTTGGCCCCTTGGCGCTTGGCGAGTACGACGCCAATACCAACACGGTATACGTCGGCCCTCGTGGATTGGATGAAGCCACACTGCTACATGAATTGGTGCACGCAGCCACGGTCAAGATCATCCACCAGTATTTCGTTGACAAGTCCAAACTGACGCCCAAGGCGCGTGAGGCTGTTGAGCATATTCAACAGATCGCTGCGTACGCCAAGAAACAACTCGGGGACAAGTACCCCAACGCCTTCGACAATCTGTACGAGTTCGTCTCCTATGCGATGACGGACATGGAGTTTCAGTACGAACTCGCGCAGATTCAGATCCCGCGTTTGGCAAGGGCAACTGCCAAAGAAGCGGCATTTCCCGAAGGAACCAAGGAAGCCCGAGAGACAAGCGTTGTCTATGAGGGTATGGGGCTGTCTCTGTGGGATTACTTCACTGACACCCTTGCTTATCTCTACAAACTCTTCACTCCGGCAAAGACGCAGCAATCTATCTTGATGCCCGTTGATACGGGGAAGATCAAAACCGGTCTGACTGCTGAGTCTGTAAAAGCGCTGCAAAAACGTGAAGAAGAACGTAAGGATCGTCTTGCCGCAAAGCGCCGCGCCAAACAACAGGCCAAAGAGTCCGGTGAAGAAGTTGTAGAGGAAGAAGCCGAAGAAGAGGTTGTTCCCGAAGAAGCCGTTGATATTGCGGAGCGTCGCAAGAAAGAAAAGGAAGCGCGTCCTGAGGACGAAGCAGAGATTGAAGTTTTTGGTGATCGCGATATCACAGAGGAAGACGAGAAAGACGCAGAGATTGCGCCAGAACCAGATGAACTGGTCATTCAGCGCGGCCTTACCAATCTGCGTCGGGGCATCCTGCGTGAGCCGGGCTACAAGGGCAACCTGTTGGTTGAGTTCTCGGCTGCGTTCAAGGACATCCTCGCCGCGCCTGAAGGTGGTATTGAGTCGCTTGCCGGTAAAGAGCAGGACTTCGGCGCTACGCTCGCATCACGTGGACAGGCCAAGACCGTCACTGCTCCTGCGGCTCCGCAGAAAACTCCCGAAGAAGCCAAGGCTGCGTACGAAAGAGAAGTCAAGATTGAGCCGACCGGTGCGAAGCGCACCGTCAAAGCGTTGTTCACCAACAAGGGATACAACTGGCTTGTCGAACGGTTCCAGAACGACCGCTACATCCTGCGGAAACTCACCAAACTGGCAGAACAGTTTGGCATCCTGAATCGCCTTGGCGACAAGATCAATGATGTCTACGGCCAGATCACGCGCTCCACGGGTATCGCTGTGGATATGTTCGCCCGATATGTGCAGACGCCGTCCAATGCTGTGCACAAGGCAGTTGAGGACTATGCCAAGGCCGCAGGGGTAGATATCAACAAGGCGCTTGAGCAACTGCACCTGATCCTTGAGGCACGGCACGAGCCTGAGCGTCGTACGGTGAAGTTCCTGCGCGAAGTGAAGTTGGATTCGTTCAACAACAAAGCGATCCAGTTTGACGGCAAGAACTACTCTGCTGATGGTTTCCGTGAAGAAATCATGCGGCGACTGATCAACCCGCCCAAAGGTCTTACAGAAGACCAACAGAAGCAGCGTGCCGAGAACTATCGCAAGTATTTGAACCGTGTGGTGTTCAAGACGGATGCCAACGGCGAAGTGATCTACGACGCTGATGGTCTGCCACAGGTCAACACGCGCTTCACTGAGAAACTCCTTGATAAGAGCAACTCCGCAAACAACGCCAAGTTGATTGCTGCAAATGAGGATCTCCGCAACGACCGGTACAACGTGATCGCCAAGCGCTCACCCAAGGACATTGCTGAGATCAAGCAACTCTTTGACAAGCCCGAGTTCAAGGCGCAGATCGATGCGGTTGCCGATGCTGTCAGGGCCGTCCATGATGTGACGATCCAACTCAATCGGGAGGCGAACTACTGGTCGCAGCCTGTGCAGAACATCGTCAATTTTTACGGCTTCAAAAACTACGTGCCGTTCAAGGGTCGTCCCGGCGCGATGAAAGCGAACATCGACGACGAATACAACTTAGATACCAAGCGGATCGGCGGTGAGTTCCAAGAAGGTGAGAATGCATTTGAGGGTCGTCTGTCAGAAGCCGACAATCCCGTTTTGCAAACTCTTGCCGATGGCGCACGCGCCGCGATGCGTGCGGGCCGTAAGGAACTGACTCTGGCGATCAAGAATGCCGCCAAGGACAACATCGTCAACGGTAAAACGATCAAGACCATCAAGTTTGAAGACCGCTACCTCAACCGAGTCGACAAGAAAGACCTCGGTGGGCCCAACAAGGTTTTCCACTACAACGCTGATGGCACCATCGACATCATCCAGATCAACGACAAGCAACAGAGTGAAGCCGTCCGTCGCAGTTACAGGGTCTCACAGCCGCTGTTGGACTACGTTAACGGTGTGACGAGTTTCATTGGTCAGACGCACACACGGTTCAATCCGTCGTTTGCTCCGATGGACTTCGTGCGTAACTCGCTGACCAACGCTTTCACCCTCGGTGCGGAACTCGGCCCTGTGAAGGCAGGGCGCTTGTTGACCGCGATCTCTGCGGACGTAGCCAGTGGTGGGATGTTCCGCACGGCCAATTACATGCGGCTGTATAGCCAAGGCAAGTTTGACGAGATCAAGCGCCTTGCGGGTGGGAACAAGCCATACAAGGATCTGACCTCCAACGAGAAGTATTACCGTGACCAGATGGAATACGTCGAACTGGGCGGTAAGGTTTCGTACCTCCAAGGCATTGCTGCCAAGGGTGCGCTCGACGGTCTGATGAAAGAGATCGGTGAGTCTGGAATCGTTACCTCGGCGCGTGCGGTCGGTAAATTCTTCGATGCCTATAACGAGTTCTTTGAACTGTCGAACCGAGTGTCCACCTATCGGATGCTCAAGCAGCAGTTCATCACGGACGGCATGGCTGAAGAAAACGCCAAGCGCAAAGCCACCGAGTACACGAAGAACCTCGCCAACTTTGAACAGGTCGGGCGCTACGGCAAAGAGATGGGCTCGCTGTTCATGTTCTTCCGTCCTGCTGCCACTGGTGCAGTTCGGGCGATTGAGGCATTGGCCCCTGCGTTTGGTTTCAATGAACGGCTGTTCCGCGCCGAGGCCGCAGCCAAAGGACGCACAGCAGAGCAGATTGAACGCGCCGTTGCGGATATGAAGAAGCAACAGAACTATGCGCGTCACATGGCGGCCGGGATGGTCGGTGTGGGCGTCGGTGTCTACATGATTGCTTTGATGATGAGCGGCGATGATGAACAGGGACGCAACCGTGTTGCCACAGACGACATGGCGCGTTGGACGCGCTATGCCCGGTTCCCGCTTCCCGGCACTGATAAGTTCATCCAGATCCCGTGGGGCTTCGGCATGGGGTCGTTCGCCGCTGCGGGGGCGCAACTCGCGTCTCTGACTTCCGGTCGCACTGAGTTGAAAGATGTCTTTGCCAACATCATCGACATCGGGTTCGACTCTTACGTGCCGCTGCCGCTGTCTCGTATCAGCATCACTGAGAACCCCGCAGCAAAGGTACTCGACTCAGTGACTCCCTCTGCGCTGCGTCCGTTCTTTGAGTACGTGATGAACCTCGACGGTCTGGGTCGTGAGATCTATAACAACCGTCAGTCGCGCTACGGTGATGCGTACACAGGTGGCGACAACATCCCCGAGATTTACAAGGCGGCAACTCGTTGGGCGTTTGATAGCACCACGGGTGAGTTCGATGTCAGTCCTAATACGCTGTATTTCTTTGCCACCAACTTCGCGGATGGCTTCGCCAAGATTGCATCGATGGGCTACAACGCAGGGTTGGTTCTGTCTGACAAGAAAGATCTTGAAGTCAAAACTGACTTCTTGCCTCTTGGCGCGTTTGTTGGGACGCGCTCAAACGTCGATGCTCGCGAGTTCTCCAAACTGGAGGACGAGATCAAGGGCTATCAACGGCAGATCAACAGCCTGAAGACGAGCCGTCCTGAACTGCTTGAAGACTACATTGAAAAGAACCCCGCACGGTATTTCCTTGTGGAGTTCTATGAGCAAGAAGTGAACGGTTCACTGCGCGACATACGCGCAATGGCGAACCAAGTACGCGCAAACCCGGAACTCACCCCGCGTGACCGCAAGATGGAGTTGGACGAGTTGCGCGATGTTCAGAACTTGCTCAAACAGCAGTTGGTCGACACGTTCAAGGAACTGAAGAAAGAGATGTAGTAGATCATCTGATTCTCCATGCGCGGACACCGAGGACACCGTCCTCGGTTACCGTAAACACCTTGACCTTGATGCCACTCTTCTTGGCGGCTGTATCAATCGTGTACGTCATGTAGGCAGGTTTCATCGTCGGGATAAAGAAACTATCTCCGATGCCCATACCCGGAAAGGGGAACACCCATTCCGGTTCGTCGTACCCTATTTCAAGACTCTGCTTTTTGCTCATCGAACAGGTGTGATGTGTCGAGCATCAGTTCGTAGGCATTGACGTTGGTGGCTCCCAAGGCGTCTTTCCACCCCGTAGCCATCTGCTTGCGTACCTTGTCCACCAAGACCCCACGCTGTTTGAGGCGCGTCTCAAACTGCCGAGCATCCATGCGGATATCCCGCAGGTACGCTTTCATCGCGGACGTTGAGATGTAGATACGTCCGTTGTCCACTTCAGCACGGATGTGGAGCGCGTTGCGCGGCTCCATCGTGACCTTGCCGTCACGGATGACAAGGCAGTTCTGGATGTTCTTGTTGATGAAATCACCAACCACATCTTCCCGCCCACTCTCATCGTCGCGCTTCTTACCCGCGATCAGGTCGTCAAACTCTTCGCCAACTACGCTGAAGATCCGGTTCAGATCAAACTGAATCAGCCCAAGGGAATTGGCAATCTCCCCGGCGACCCGTGTCGTAGCGAACATGTTCGACAGAAAGCGGTATTCCGAGTTGTTGCTGTAGCGCTGCGCGACCTTCAGGTACTCGATATCTATAAGTCTCTTGAGTTCCGGTGCCCCAATGTTCTGGATAAGTTGTTTTACGTAAATCGGGCCTGCGTGTCCGTAGTTGTATTTCAACGGGTCAATCATTGTCTTGCCGCGTTCAGCAGTCAATTCATAGCCCTTGACGTTCGGGATCCGCACTTCCGGCTCCAGAATACGCACACCCTGCGCCGAGACGTTGGCCCGGTACTCTGCCAACAGGCTTTTCATCGGCTTGTTGGTGGTGATGATGGCGATCAGTTTGGAGTTGAACGCCGCTTCACGTTCTTGGTTGGTGGAGGACATCAGCCTGATCTTCGGTGCACCCGAACTGATGTTGTAGATCAGGTGAGATACAAGTTTGGGATCAAGGTCGCCCTGTTCGTCCAGACCGTACGGCAAGTTCTTGCTCGTGATCATGCGCTGAATCAGACCGTTGCCCGTAGCGTCGTAGACCGACAGCGAGTCAGGCTTGCCCCAGATACTGAGCGCACCGTAAAGCGCACCGGTCTTACCCGTGCCCGGCCCTTCACTGTAGAGAGACAGCGTTACGCCGTTGACGTTGGTGACTTCCATCAGGGGCGATGCGAAACCGCACAAGATAGCGAACGCATGCAGTTCGTAGCCGGGGTCGTTGAACATCTGGATACAGCGCTTCCAGATCTCAAAGTCTCCTGCCGTGCGGATGTTCCGCACAACGCTTTTCGACAGCGGAGAAGTCGGGGAGTAGCGAGTTTCAGAACTCGCGAACTCCTGTGTGCCAAGCACGAAACTCTCTTGGTCTTCCGTCCATCCTTGTTGCACACGCATGATGTCTGCTCTCTGTGTCTCCACCAAATATGCCGTCCACTTCATGAGGTAACTCGCCAGACGGTTGCCCTGCGTAGGTTCAAACACCACGCCGTTCGCGGCCAAAGTAGCCTTCAGTTTCTCCTGAGCAACAACATCCTTGAGAGGCAGCAAGAACTCCCGAGACTGATCCATCGGCAGATGCAGATGCATCACGAGACACTCACCGTCGTGTGCGCTATAGATGCGCTTGACCGGATACAGATCATTGGGCGTGACCAACTCCGGATCATCTTGAATCAGTTTGCCTTTCTTGTCGCGGCGCGGAGGAGGCACGAAGTAGACGCCGCCGTTCACTCCTCGCTGATACGGGTTGAGGTAGTCGGGGAAGACGAGAATTTTTTCGGGATGCGCCGACACCCGAACTGCGCCCGTTTCATCTTCGGTGGTTTGTTCAACAGCCTCGGGCTGTCTTGCGATTTTGATGATGCGCCCGAGTTCGATGGGGCCGGTGATGCGACCACGGTGAGGACAGTCAACGCATCCGTCGGCGTTCTCCTTGGAGAAGGCGTCACACCCGTGTGCCCAGTTTGCTTCGCGCAGGGATTGGGCGGCTTTGCGCTCAGTCTCGTCATAGGAATACTCCGGGTAATCCTCAGACATGAGGTGGATTGCTTCTTTCCCGTCACGGCACCGAACAGCAACCGAGATCCCTGCGTACCACAGAGGTTCAGGACAGGTCTGTGCGTTTTCGATGATGTAACGGATCTGACCGCAACCATTCCCCTCCAGACTGAGGTTCACGATCTTGCCAAAGTCGTATTCAAAATTCCCGTTGCGCTTTTCAAAGATAGCGCGGGTATCGTCGTCAAGCCCCTTCTCAATGTCACTGAGCGCAAACTCAGCGGGAAGCGGTATCTGCTCAAGCGCAGCGACAAAAATGCTGAAGTCGTGCGTCTCGATTTCGTTGAGGATGAACGATTCGGACGGAGGGTCGTAACGATAGTTCTTTGTTCCGGGCACACGCATCAAACGCGCCGAGTCTGCCGGTACTGCCTCATCGATGATCAGGTTGTGGTCAAGACAGAGTTGCTTGAACCGCGCTGCCCACTTATCCCATTCAGCCGCAGGGATCTCTTCGTTGAAGATCCAATAAGCATGAACACCGCCACCGGAATCGATGGCAACAGGCAGCGGCCAACCGACCTCTCCGCAGAATCTTTCAACCTCATCAAGCGCTTTGGTCTTGGATTCGTAGCGGTTCTTCCCATGCATCACATCAAGGTCGAGGAAGAAACTCTTTACGAACGTACAGAACTCCTGCTTACGCCGAAATCCCGAATACGTGCCGGGTGTGAAGTAGACGTTCTTACCCTCTTCAATGAACTTCTCAGCAAGAGTGAGTGCGTTTTCGACTGTGGACGCGAAGCGCGGGACGATGTCGCCATCCTTGCCGATAGCGGCGACGCACACATTCCCCTGCGAAGGAAAAATCTTCTCGAAAAATTCTTTGTTCATTTCCGCAGAGACAAAAAAGCGGAGACACCTCCGCTGTTACAACAAGACTGAATCAGTCTGCTTTCTTTTGAGACACTTGCTTGATAGGTGTATCTGTCATCTCCTGCAAATACGACCGAGCAGCCTCAAGCGTTGAAGCGGGAAGTCTTCCGCTTCTCAGATCCCCTTTTACCAGTTGAGTGAACACCAAGATCCTATCTATCTTGGATTTACGAATGTTCCCGCCACGGAACCACAGATGCAGCGCCATGCGGGACACACCAAAGACTTGCGCCACATACGCCGCAGGAAGATTCGCCTCCACGCAAACACTTGCAAGGCGAACTCCCACGGGCGATTCATCTGTGGCTGCAAGTACGGAACGGACGAGATCGTCCCGGTACTTGCCACCAATCATTTCTTAGACCACTTCTTGACGATCTCAGAAACGTCTTCGGCCTTCTCCGTAGTGGGGGCCTTCGTCTGGCGCACGTTGGGCTCAGGCTGTTCGGGTTCCTCAGCAGCGGCTTCAGCCTTGTACACCGTCAGTTTGATGGCGTTCTCAGCGGCGGGAGCCTTGCTCTGACGGGCGACAACATCGCGCACATCAGCCGGGACAGCAGCCATCGGAGAGAACAACAGACGCGGCACAGGGGAGTTGATATCGAACTCCATCTTGGTGACGACGCGCCCTGCGGAGACGTTGTTGTTGGCGAGCATCTGGATGTAGGGACGGAACGGCCAACGACCATTCTCCTCCTTGCCGAAGGCAGAGGTTGCCGGGAGCACCAACTGATAGATATCACCACCGGGATCACCGGGGAGAACAACAGCGGTGCGCCACGACAGGCGGCAAGCCGTACCCTGACCACCCTGACCGGAACCCTTGACCGAGTTCGGGCACTCGGCGCAGGACGCAGCGGGGGGATTCGTCACATCCGGATCAGGCGTCTTGGAGTCGCCAGACCAACAGGTCGGTGCAATCTTCACGCCCTTCTTGTACGAGGACGAGTAGAACGTACGCGAGGCTTCGTGAGCCATCTTCACAAAGATGATGGGCATCTCGTTCTGCGTATTGACCGACTGCTCCTTACCGGCGACGATCTTGCGAAACACACGCCCCTCAATGGAGATGCGCTTCGTTGCGTTGATCGACCCACCGGCAACAGCCTTGGTATCCTCGTCGAGCCCAAGTTCGACGAGATCGGAGTTCTGGATGATTGTTGCGAGAGCGTTGCTCATGTTTGACCTCAAACTGTAGTAGCACTGGAAGATGCTTTGCGGACGACGATGTCGTACTCACGAAGCGCGTTCACACCGGGAGGCAGACCATCGTCTTTCCTCTCGGACATGAATTCTTTGAAGTTCCTCTGATGGATGCGGCGCTCCAACAAATCGATGGAGCCCTCTGTCTCAATGAACTTCTTGAAGTTATCCCAATCGGTGCAGAAGAACCGATCTTTGATCTGGCGCGTGACCGTCCCGTGGGAGGTCTTGAGCCCGTTGGTGTTGGTGGCGTTGCAGATCTCAAGCAACGCCGCTTCGATCTTCTCCATGTCAGCCTTGAGCCCCTCATCGCGGGACTCGTAGTCGGCCTTGATCCTCTCGCGCTCGCGGCGCAGAGTCAAATAGGTTTCAACTAACACTTCTGCGTTATTCATTACTATCTCCTTCGACTTCATCAATGAAAAGGTCAACCAACTTCTCATGCATGTCCACCTTGTTCTGCAACATCGTGTACATGCGACGCTCCACCTCTGACCCCTGAAGGTGGATGACTGTCATCTTGTTCTGCTGACCGACCCGGTCGATCCGCGCAACGCACTGGAGGTATGTTTCAACAGACATCACGGGCGACCAGAACACAATCGTGTCGGCAGCGGTCAACGTCACGCCGTGCGACGCGGCCTGAGGCTGAATCAGGAGAACCTTCGGGTCGGGCGTTGTCTGGAAACTGTTGAAGATCGATGCGCGAGCGTTGGCCGATACATCACCGCTGATTACCTCGGACGAGATGTTGTTGTCGTCGAGGTACTTCTTGACCAGAGACAGCGTGTGCCGATACGGGATGAACACAAGAACCTTGTGCACCGTCTCGTCCAGAACCTCCTGAAGGACTGCCAAGCGCGGAGACACATCGAACTCAACCACGTTGGAGTCATCCGTGTAGACAGCGCCGCCCGACAACTGCAAGAGCCGAGACAGTGCAGCCGCTGCGTTGACCGTGCTGATCGTTTCCCCTGCGGCCTGAATCTGCATCTCCTTGAGCAGTTCCTTGTAATACTTCCCTGCCTGAGTGGACAGCGGCACGATGCGCGTCTGGTACATGACCTCGGGCAAGTCGAGGCACTGCGCTTTCTCATAGCGGATCGCGGGTTGCAGCGCGTCGAACACCGTCAAACGCGAGTCAGGCTTCGGGAGCCACTTGAACTTGCTTACCTGATGCATGACCTTGTCGCGCCACGCGGACGCGAAGCGCGGCACGTTGTCCGGGTTGACCATACGCGCAAGGCCGAACGCATCGATGGGAGACTGCGCCGCAGGAGTACCCGTCATCATCCACAGGTAGGTGTTCTTCTTGATCAGCCGCGCCAAGGTCTTCCACCTGACCGTGCTCGGGTTCTTGTATGCGTTGGCTTCATCGACGATGATCAGATCGAACTCGGCTTTGGCAATCTCTTTCTCAACGGTGTTCACGCCGTCGAAGTTGATGACCACGAACTCGTAACTGCCGTTGATGACCTTGGTGCGCTTGCTGTGCGAGCCATGCGCGACTCCGCACGTGCGGTGCATCGCCGTCTTGAACAGATCGGCTTGCCATGCGCTTTTCATAATGGACAGCGGACAGATGACCAGAACGCGCTTGATGATGCCAAGGTTCATCAGGTAGTCAGCCGCCCAGATCGCAGCGGAGGTCTTGCCAGTCCCGGCCTCGTTGAAGCAGAAGGCGCGTTTGTGAAGGGTCAAGAAGCGAGCCGTGTCACGCTGATGGTTGAACGGCTTGAACATCCCCGGCCACTGATAGTCTCGCTCAATCGGGGAGGGAATCTTGATAGATGCCGGGGCTATCCGTGCGAGGCATTGCACCTCGTCGAGCCCCCAGAACATCGCCATCTCGGAAACACCGTCAACGGTGTTCATCACCTGAGACTTGCTGATGTGATCCGAGATCATCTCTGCGACCTCGGACGGACAAGAGAAAAGCAGGACTGTATCTTCGACTACCTTCATACTCACTCAACTAAAAAACCGGGGGTACGGCCCCCGGATCCGGTTGATCCTGACGCTGTTGGACAGCCAACAAGGAGATTGCCGATCAACTGATGCGGTTTAGAGGACAACCACCTCTTTAGCACCTAAGTGCTGCGGCCCACTCACACCTTACGACCGCTGTGCGGCGCACCAACCGCCACACCCCTTATTATGCAGACAACGCGACCAATGTCAAGTTATGCTGCTATCAGGACTTTTACTTAGTCAGCGTTTCCGTTCACGCTTACTAACCTCAGACACCAACGCTCGGGTAGAACTCCGCCTAAACGAACGGTTCGCGCTCGGTGATTGAATCGTATAGCCATCGGCGTTCGTGCCGCCTTTGCTAAGAGCCTTCTTATGCGCTATGTCTTTTCCTTCGCGCACATCAGCCTTGCCGTTGCCGTTGCTGTCTTTGCCTTTTTTATCCAAAGCACGACGAGCGCGTTGGCGCTCCATGCGATCAGAGTGCTCTTCCCGAGCGAGTTGTTGCTGATACTCTTTCTTATACGGACGAGGCTTGTTTGTATAAGGCATTTTCACGCTCCTTCATCTCTTTGAGCGCTACCGTCAGCAGACGGCACTCAGCAGTGGCCCTCATGCTCAACGAAATCGCTTCATCAATATTCCCACGAAGCACAGCGTTGTGAACATCCTTGAGAGTGCGTTCAGCCACCATGCACGGATAGGCGTAATCAACAATCTGATCTGTCATTTCTCTTTGTGGAACTCGCAGGTTTTAACAGGGCACCATCCGCACAGCGGAGTGGGGTTCGGTTGCCACACGCTATTCACGTGCGACAGGCGCAGTCGCTCAAGATCCCCGGCAAAGTCTGCCCACAAATCATCAGCGTCTGCACGGCTATATTCACTTGTGACGAAGTGCTCATGCACCACGAACAGCAGACCCGCTTTCACGTGATCTACCTCGGGGAAATGCGCGAACATCAGGAGCGCCATCAACTGCAACTGCTTCGGATCAGGATATCTGTTGCTTCCGGTCTTGTAATCAACGACGTAGCCTTGCTCACCGTCAACCACCAACAGGTCAGCGATACCCCGCACCCAATAATCTTTTGCGCCAAAACTGCACGGGGTACGTTCAAACGTCACGGCCATCTTATGTTCGGGATATTTGATCCCGTCCATATCTCGCAGCGGATCAAGTTGTTTCTGATACCGCTGATAGTTGACCGGCAAGGGGGTGCCGTCCTTCACGTAGTCTTCAAGGGCACTGTGAACTGAAGTGCCATACAACATCTGCTGAGTAGGTTTCTTCTCAAATCTCTTGAGAACCTTTATCTCATGATATTGCCTCGGGCAGTTCTTGTAGTCCTTGAGTCCGGAGTACGACCACTGTACGTCTTTGGGTTCCATGACTGAATCAAACTAGGAGTTTCGATCCCCAAATCGTATCAGCAGTCCCCGTACGTTGCACCTGCTTTCGCCTCACAAGTTACGGGCAATCCCGTGGCCCATGCGGGGGCCACGTTCATGAACTCCGTGATGTCGGAAAGCGCTTTGTCGACCTGATCGTCAGGCACAACGACCACCGCTGCGTCGTGCACCGTCAGCACTACCGGATACAGCGCACTGATCTTGATCATCTGCTCGCCCACGATGATCCGCGCCAAGGCTTGCACCACGTTCTCCACCACGGAGCCACCCCAGATGCCGACCTCTCCCTTGCGAGAGTCATACACGATCTGAGACTTACCGTCTTTGTCGGAGCGACGAAGGTTCTGGTAGCGAATACGCAACCCGTTAGGAAGAATTACACCATCGTTGTCGTAGAACAGACATCCGTGAAGACCCAGAGGCAGGGGCGACTTGATGTTCCCATTCATGATGGTTTCCAACATGGAGTCGGCTTCGCGCCAGAGGTCGATGATCCGGTCGTTCTTCTCCCGGTACACGCCGACGATCCGCTTGCACTCGTCTTCCTCCAGTTTCACGCTCACAGGCTGAGAAGTCGCCAGAGTGTGTTGCAGTTTGAGCGCACCCGTGCCGTAGCCCAGACCGAGGATGCAGGTTTTCCCGACGAAGCGCTCAGTCGCATCAGCCTTGGTGATCTTGCGCCCGTATACAGACGAGGCGAAGATGGAATACACATCCTCTCCGTTGGCGAACTGTTTGACAACATCCTCCTGACCGGCGAGCCATGCGAGCACGCGAGCCTCAATCTGGGACGAGTCTGAGTTGATGACCTTGTAGCCATCAGGCGGCATGATGGCTTTCTTGAGCGCCTTCTTCTTGGGGTCGCGACTCGGCAAGTTCTGGAAGTTCACCTTGTCAGTGCCCGACCACCGTCCCGTGTGTGCCCCGTAATACTTCAGCGGGATGGGAATGTTGCCCCCGTTGCGCCGACCGATCTCCATGAAGCGCTTGATGCGTCCTTCCTCAAGCGTGGACTTCGTGCCCAGACGAACAGCGCACAGTTGTTGAATGAACGGGTCATCATGCTCAGTCAGCGCGATGAAACCCTCGTCCTTCTTCGCAAGTGCGTACGTCTCCTTACCCGTGGTCGGACTGATCTTCATGGGCGGCTCAATGCCGAACCCGCGCAGGACTTCCGCGAACTTCTTGTTGCTCGACAGATTGGCACGGACATCTTCCTCGTCCACACAGCCCATCTTCTCTCTCAAAGCACCAAGCAACTCGCTACGCTCACGCACCATCTCATCCAGTCTTGCTTGCAGCGCATCTTCATCCACGCACAGCATCGGGTGTGTGAACATCCGCAGAGTCATGTCGATCAGACGCAACTCGTCCATCGGGAACCCCTTGGACATGATCTTGAACAACTCGTAGGTCAGCGAGACATCGTTGCAGCAATACTCACCGTAGCGAGCCAAGTCCTCTGCCGAGAACTGGCATCGCGTCTTGCCCTTGGCGTTAATCACCTCGGTGCCCTTCTCCCCGATCCTGTAGCGCTCAGAGAGTTTGGCCAGAGATCCCCCGGCGTCCACACCGTGCAGCGCCCGAGCCATGCACAAGGTATCAAGGTAGGCCATCGGACTGATTCCGAAATGCCAATGAAGGATCGCCCCATCGAACAGCGTGTTGTGGGCGAGCATGAGATCGTCTTTCCAGTTGAACTGCAACAGCCATTTGCGCGTCTCGTCGCGGGTTCCCGAGAACCACTGAGGCTTGCCTTCGTCAACTTGGACTGCGACACCGATCACTTCAAACTTCGGGTCGCGGATGTATTCTTCGGTTGTAAGGCGCGTCAGACTGAAGTCGTCGGCATAGTAAGTTTCAAAGTCTACTGTCAGCATGACTAAATAAAGAATTTTTTGGACAAAAAAGGGGGAGCCGTGAGGCTCCCCTTCGCTTCACTCACAACGCGAGAGTTCGCGGTCGAGATACCAACGAGCCTTCTCCAAGTTCTCCTTGCGGTTCCCCTTGTGATCGGCACGGCTGATGTATTTCACAACATTGCCCAAGTTGTAGCCGAGTTGCTTGGCTTCAATGAAGTCGATGGTTTCAATGCCGCCAGTCTTGTAGTGCGGAGGATGATTCACCATGTCAGCAGAAGAAGTGCCGGGGGCAGTGATCGCAATGATCTCGGGCGGCACGACGACAGTTGCCTTGAACTTGCGGGGGCGACCCACCGGGCGCTTGGCCTTGACCTCGGGCTTAGTTTGCTTATCCGACAGGGCGGACAACGTACCTTGCTTACGCATCTGGTTACGAAGCACATAGACATACGCCTTGGACAGACCGAACTTATCAGCGACAAGGCTTGCGGCCAGATTCGGGTTTGCAGCGATGTAGTCACGCACTTTCTGAGTCTTGAGCATTTCTTGTTTCCTTACTGTATGAGTAAAGTTGAGAGAAGGGGGTCGCAATCCTGCTACCTTGCGGATCGCTTGTCAATACTTTTTCCTTAACTGCTTCGGGTCGACGATTGACTTTTCCTATTCCGTAGTCTTCTTCCTTTCGATATCTGGGACTGATGTTTAAGTTATCAGGTATACCGCCCATGAACACGGTCACGTGTTTGTCAGCACACCTAGCCTTCCTCTTCTTTGTTCCGTCTGGTTGACTCCTTGTATCAAAAACCAACGCTCGTTTGCCACAGGTTGCACATTTCATACTGCCTCTGCTGTCACCATCCTACGTAAAAGTTCAACGGCTTTCCTTTTCGCACGGTACCGGATCTGCCGTTCGTTTTGGGTCAGTTTCTGTCGTTTGACATCCTTCCCAACACCGATCTTATAGATCTTAGACAAGTCGCGCCCACGTGCGTCCTTCTCCCATGCACAGATGAAAGCGGCTTTCGCCCGATGTAACTCTCTCGTGTATTGGAGAACGGTGACGTAGTGCAACCCGGTTTCTTCAGCCAACTCCTGACAGGTGTACGTGCCCTCAAGCAAGAGTTTGATCAGATGGGCTTGCGTGATCGCGTTGATCTTGATGATGCGCTTGCCCTTGGGGTTGGGTGGGTTCACTTTTGCCCCCTTGCTCTGATTGCGGCGGCGATCTCGCGGTAGTCGTAACTCCATACCGTGCCATCAAACAACTTCGCACACGCCTCACGCTCGGCTAGACAGCATGGCTTGTTCGGTTGGCCTTCTCGTACCTGCATCAAGTCCATCAACTTCAGGTATCTGTTTTGCCATGTTGCTTCGACTTGCACGGCAACAAGGGCGGTGAAGCGTTCAATCCTTGCGGTGAACTCCTCAAAAGAAGCAAGGCCAGTCTGGTCAAACCCCGCCTCCCGCGCCATGCGGATCACTTCTTCTTTGGTCATACCTTGCCCTCCAGTCGTTCGTACAGGGCGGTGATGGCTTGCTCTCGTACTTGCTTTGTTTTATGCGCTGACAAGCCTGCTGCCACCAATGCCTCCAGCGCCTGCTGCAACAGGGCTTCATCAGCCTTCTTTGCTTTTGCCACTTGACGCTCCATGAGGGTTTCAAGGGGCTTGATTGCTTGTGTTACTGACCCGCCAATGCCCATGAGGTGCCATCCTTGAGCACGGATACCTCTGAGCATTGCATTGGCGATTGGTTTGTTCATGTCTTCTCTCCCAGTCGTTCGCGCAGGGCGGTGATGCTGTCGTCGTACCACTCAGTTCCTTCGGGGTGCTTAACCTTCTCCCTCGTGGTCACAAACACTCTGCTTTTCTCCAACGCATCCAACGCCTGCCGCAGCAGGGCGGTGTCGTCTATGGGTTGGGTGTAAACGGGGATTATGTTTCGCACATGGTTTCCGTTTACAGGGTTGGCTCTCTGAAAAAACTCAATCCACTCGAAATCATCCGCACATTCAGGCAGACAAAAGGACTCAAATACATAGCCAAACGGCTCATTGCTCATGCTTCACCTCCAATCCCGTGTGCGCGTTCGATGGCGCGGGTAAACGCCTTCAAGCCGGGCGGCAGTCGCTTTGCGTCTGGATCAAGATCGCCCAGAATCGCAAGCACTTCCTCATCCGTCAGCGTCACGGGCTGCGGGGCGGGATGGGTGTAAACCGGGATGTTCCAAGCGCCTTCTTTGGTGCGGCTGAACCGTGAGTAACCCTTTTGCGCCAAGCCTTCGTCGGCGCACATCCACGCCACAGGCTCTTGCATAGGCTCCGTGCGCTGCATCGCATCCTTCACGGCCTGCTTGAACTCAGCCGCCCGCTCGGCACTCACGGGTTCCGCAGTGACATCGTGAGTGTTGAGGGCAAGTGGCTCAGACTCCACAACGGGGTTTGTGGAGTCCGGCGACTCCGCAAGCGCGGTGCGGAGGGCGGCGATGGCGTCATTTGCCAAAGCGGGGAACGAGTGCGACCCATGCGGGTCTTCTTCAATCGCAAGCAGCGCATCCAACGCCTTCTCTGCGGCGGCTCTCAGTGTTGTCATGCTGCACCCCCTGCCTTTTCGATGACTGCACGGGCGATGTCTTTGTCTGACAGGGTGTTGTCTGGGCAGTCCTTGAGATTGGCGATCATCTTCAGCGCCCCCAACAGTTCCGCGTTCACCTCCTCAAGCGCGAACATCTTTTCGTTCCACCATTCCTGACGCTTGCCGAATGCTTCGTTGGCTTCGTGCAGCGCATCGTTCTCCGCACTCAGGCGGCGCAGTTCGGCAGCAGAAAGACTCGCAGTGCGCTTGCTCATCTCGCAGTGGTTTGCCCACATGGGGTCATCCGCCCCGGCTTGCAGCAAATCAGCCAACCTCATCGCCAACGACGCACAGGTATGCACCTCTGCCGGGTTCTCTTTTCCACAGCGGTCGCACTTCATACCTTCTCCCCCAGTCGTTCGCGCAGGGCGGTGATGGTGTCCACACAACCGTTCCAGTGAGTCACGGTTACGCGCTCATGCTTGGCATCGTCAAGCATCTGCTCCAACGCCGCCAATGCCTGCCGCAGCAGGGCGGTGTCGTCGGGCGCGGGGTGCATGTAAAGCGGGACAAGTTCCTCTTTGCCTTTAACCGTTGTCCACATCACCGGATCATTCTTGTTCATACCATCACCCCCATCCAGTTGAGCAGCACCACCACAGCGAAGAACAGGAAAGCCAACGCAGCCATCGCAGCCACGAGCCATCCCAGATCCTCCAGACCATCGTCTTCAGACATATTCATTGC
>JACCDP010260411.1_pt1 | contig 18216 bp, 17 predicted proteins | sample 7445841 | NCBI WGS metagenome assembly JACCDP01 (sample SAMN15323441, study PRJNA562643) | freshwater metagenome | isolation source: river surface water | place: USA:Blue River Watershed | collected 2017-08-17
ACGGCAAGCGCACCAACATCGCCGAGTACACCCGCCACGGCCGCGGAACGAAGGGCATGATCGCGATCCAGCAGAGCGAGCGCAACGGCCGCGTCGTCGCCGCGACCCTGGTGCATGCCGATGACGAGATCATGCTGATCACCGACAAGGGCGTGCTGGTGCGCACCCGCGTCGCCGAGATCCGCGAGCTGGGCCGCGCCACACAAGGCGTCACGCTGATCGCGCTGGATGACGGCGCCAAGCTGTCGGGCCTGCAGCGCATCGTCGAGAACGACGCGAACGAAGCCGATGCCGCCGCCGGCGGCGACGAAGGCACGGCGGCCGACGACTCCTCCGAAGCTCCCAAGGATTGACATGACCCTCCGCAAACTGGGCCTCGCGATCACCCTGGCGCTGGCCGCAGGGGCCACGCTGGCGCAACCCTCGCCCGCCAAGAAGGCGCTGATCGACAAGATCATCGCCATCCAGCAGCAGGGGCTCGCCGACTCCCTGGCTGCGAGCATCGTGCAGGCGCCGCTGGGCCAGCTGACGCAGGCGGGCCGCCAGGCGCTGCAGCAGATGCCGGCCGAGAAGCGTGAAGCCACCGCCAAGGCGCTGGACGTCGAGATGAAGAAGTTCATCGACGAGAACATCTCCTACCTGAAGGACAAGATCTCCAAGGCCGTGCCCACCACCGCTTCGGCGCTGCTGGACGAACGCTTCAACGAGGACGAACTGAAGCAGATCCTGGCCTGGGCAGAATCGCCCGTCAGCCGGAAGTACGGCCAGATGGGTGGCGAACTGCAGAAGGCCGTCGTGCAGAAGGTCATGGCCGAATCCGGCGCGACGCTGGAGGGCCGGCTGAAGACGCTGCAGGCCAACATGGCCAAGCAGCTCGGCATCCAGCCCGCCGCCCCCAAGCCCGCCGCCTCGGCCCCCGCCAAAAAGTAAGCCCCGGACCCACCCATCGATGACCGCTCCCCGCCCGTTCAACTTCTCAGCCGGCCCGGCCGCACTGCCCGAACCTGTCTTGCGCCAGGTCGCCGAGGAAATGCTGGACTGGCACGGCAGCGGCATGAGCGTCATGGAGATGAGCCATCGCGGCAAGGAGTTCGGCAGCATCCTGGCGGCCGCCGAGGCTGACCTGCGCGAGCTGCTCGCCGTGCCGGCCAACTACCGCGTCCTGTTCATGCAGGGCGGCGGCCTGGGCGAGAACGCCATCGTGCCGATGAACCTGAGCCGCGGCGGCAAGGTGGACGTGGTGGTGACGGGCTCGTGGTCGCGCAAGAGCGCGGGCGAGGCGCGGCGCTATGCCGACGTGCAGATCGCCGCAGACATCGGCAAGACGGGCGTCATCCCGCGCGACTGGGCGCTGCGCGACGACGCCGCCTATGTGCACGTCTGCAGCAACGAGACCATCGATGGCGTCGAGTTCCAGGAACTGCCCGAACTGACCCACGGCGTGCCGCTGGTCATCGACGCCTCGTCGCACCTGCTGTCGCGGCCGATCGACTGGCGCCGTGTCGGCCTGGCATTCGGCGGTGCGCAAAAGAACATCGGCCCCGCCGGCCTGACGCTCGTGTTCGTCCGCGAAGACCTGCTGGGCCATGCGCTGTCCATCTGCCCGTCGGCCTTCAATTACGAGACGGTGGCCGCGAACCAGTCGATGTTCAACACGCCGCCGACTTTCGCGATCTACGTCGCCGGCCTTGTGTTCCAGTGGGTCAAGGGCCTCGAATACGCCGGCCGGCGCGGCCTCGCCGCCGTGGAGCAGCGCAACATCGACAAGGCCGCCCTGCTCTACGCCGCGCTCGACGGCTCTGGCTTCTACGAGAACCGGGTCGACCCGAGCTGCCGCTCGCGCATGAACGTGCCCTTCTTCCTGAAGAACGAGGCGCTCAACGACACCTTCCTGGCCGAGGCCCGCGCGGCCGGCCTGCTGCAGCTCAAGGGCCACAAGTCGGTGGGCGGCATGCGCGCCTCCATCTACAACGCGATGCCGCTGGAAGGCGTGCAGGCGCTGGTCGGCTTCCTGAAAGATTTCGAGGTGCGTCATGGCTGAGCCCGTCGCCTCCCAGGCCCTGCTCGCGCTGCGCGACCAGATCGACGGCCTGGACCGGCAGCTGCTGGCGCTGCTGAACGAGCGCGCCCGCGTGGCCGAGCAGGTCGGCGAGATCAAGCGCGCCGAGGGCACCCCGTTCTTCCGCCCGGACCGCGTCGCACAAGTCATCGAGAAGATCCGCACGGCCAACCCCGGCCCGCTGAAGGCGGAGCATGTGTCGGCCATCTGGCGCGAGATCATGTCGGCCTGCCTGGCGCTCGAATCGCCGCAGCGCGTGGCCGTGCTGGGCCCCGTGGGCACGTTCTGCGAGCAGGCTGCCATCGAATATTTCGGCGGCGCTGCCGACCTGGTCTATTGCGCAACCTTCGACGAGGTCTTCCACGCGACGGCCTCGGGCAGCGCGCAGTTCGGCGTCGTCGGCGTCGAGAACATGACCGAGGGCGTCGTCACGCGCTCGCTGGACTTGTTCCTGCACACGCCCTGCCACGTCGTCGGCGAAGTCAGCCTGCTGATCCGCCACAACCTGATGCGCAAGGAGCCGTCGATGCGTGACATCGAAGCCGTGCTGGCGCATCCGCAGGCGCTGGCGCAGTGCCAGAACTGGCTGAACAAGCACCTGCCCGACGCCGAGCGCCGCGCCGTCTCCAGCAACGCCGAGGGCGCCCGGCTGGCCGCCACCAACCCGGCCTGGGCCGCCATCGGCGCCGAGCGCGCGTCCACGCTGTTCGGCCTGCACATCACGGCCCACGCCATCCAGGACGAGGCCTACAACCGCACCCGCTTTGCCGTCATCTGCCTGCCGCAGACGATGGCGACGCCGCCGGCCACCAGCCGCGACTGCACCAGCCTGGTCGTGTCCGTCGCCAACCGCCCCGGCGCCATGCACGACTTGCTCGTGCCGCTGAAGAGGCACGGCGTCTCCATGACCCGGCTCGAATCCCGCCCGGCGCGCAACGGCCAGTGGGAGTACTACTTCTACATCGACCTCGACGGCCACCCCAGCCAGCCGCACGTCGCGGCCGCGCTGGAGGAGTTGCGCCAGATCTGCGCCTTCTACAAGATGCTGGGCGCATACCCCGTCAAGAACTGAGGTCACCCATGTTCCAACAGCTAGGCGTGATCGGGTGCGGCCTGATGGGCGGCAGCTTTGCGCTCGCGATGAAGCGTGCCGGCCTGGTGCGCCGCGTCGTCGGTTACAGCAAATCGCCGTCCACGACCGAAGCCGCCAAGAAGCTGGGCGTCATCGACGTGGCCGCCGAGTCTGCGCTGCTCGCCGTGTCCGGCTCGGACATCGTGCTGATCGCCGTGCCGGTCTCGGCCACCGAGAACACGCTCAAGGCCATCCGCCACCTCGTGAACCCCGGCGTGCTGTTCATGGACGTCGGCTCCACCAAGTGCGACGTCATCGAAGCGGCCCGCCGGGCGCTGGGCGAGCGCGCGACGAGCTTCGTACCCTGCCACCCCATCGCCGGCAAGGAGTCGGGCGGCGTGCAACACGCCGAGGCCAACCTGTACGAGGGCCGGCAGGTCATCCTGACCCCGCAGTCCTTCACCAACCCGGAGCTGGTGCAAAAGGCCACCGATGTCTGGTCCGCGCTTGGCGCCACGGTGCTGAAGATGCGCCCGCACAACCACGACGCCGCCTTCGCCGCCGTCAGCCATCTGCCGCATCTGCTCGCGTTCGCGTATTTCCAGGCCATCGCCGAGCAACCCGCCGCGCGCGACTACCTCAGCCTCGCCGGCCCGGGCTTCCGCGACTTCACCCGCATCGCCGCCAGCGAGCCGTCCGTGTGGCGTGACATCCTGCTGGCCAACAAGCACGAAGTGCTGGCCCAGTCCAAGCGCTTTCGCACCATGCTGGACCAGCTCGAGGCCCTGATCGAGACCGGCGACGCCGTCGCCCTCGAGGCCGCGCTGCGCCCCATCGCCGAGGGCCGTTCGGCCTGGAGCCTTCCTTCGATCTCTCCCGGCCGCCCTGCGGCTAAGTGATGTTCAAGATTCCCTTCCTCGACCTGCCGCCGCTGCGCAGCGCCGCGGGCAACGTGCGCCTGCCCGGCTCCAAGAGCATTTCCAACCGCGTGCTGTTGCTGGCCGCACTCAGCGAAGGCAAGACGGTCGTGCGCGACCTGCTGGCGTCCGACGACACCGCCGTCATGCTCGAAGCGCTGCGCACGCTGGGCTGCGGGGTCTGGCGCGAAGGTGACGCCATCGTCATCGACGGCCTCGGCGGCCGCCTGCGCGCCAAGGAAGCCAAGCTCTTCCTCGGCAACGCCGGCACGGCCATGCGGCCGCTGACCGCCGCGCTGGCCGTACTGGCCGCCACGCAAGGCGGCAGCTTCGAAGTCTCGGGCGTGCCCCGCATGCACGAGCGCCCGATCGGCGACCTCGTCGACGCGCTGCGCGGCCTGGGCTGCGACATCGACGACCTCGGCAACCCGGGCTACCCGCCGCTGCGCCTGCGCGGCCCCTCGGCCCTGGCGCTGAGCACGCCGGTGCGTGTGCGCGGCGATGTGTCGAGCCAGTTCCTGACGGCGCTGCTGCTGGCGCTGCCGCTGGTGGCCGGCTTTGAAGCCTCCCATCCCCCCGAGGGGACTTCCCCGGCTCGGGGCGGCACAGCGACCGGGCGCGACATCCGCATCGAGGTGATCGGCGAGCTGATCTCCAAGCCCTACATCGAGATCACGCTGGCCCTGCTGCAGCGCTTCGGCATCGCCGTGCAGCGCGAGGGCTGGCAGGCCTTCGTCATTCCCGCCGGCAGCCGCTACCGCTCGCCGGGCGAGGTCTTCGTCGAAGGCGACGCCTCGTCGGCCTCGTATTTCGTCGGGCTGGGCGCCATCGCGGCGGTCGACACGCCGTTGCGCATCGAAGGCGTCGGCAGCGAATCGCTGCAGGGCGACGTGCGGTTCATTGAGGCCGCCGCCGCCATGGGCGCCGAGGTCAAAGCCGGCCCGAACTGGCTGGAGGTGCGTCGCGGCGCCTGGCCGCTCAAGGGCATCACGCTGGACTGCAACCACATCCCCGATGCGGCGATGACGCTGACCGTCATGGCGCTCTACGCCGACGGACCGACGACGCTCACCAACATCGCCAGCTGGCGCGTCAAGGAAACCGACCGCATCGCCGCCATGGCCACCGAGCTGCGCAAGCTGGGCGCCGTGGTCGACGAAGGGCCCGACTGGATCCGCGTGCAGCCGCTGCGCGACTGGCGCGCCGCCGCCATCCACACCTACGACGACCACCGCGTCGCCATGTGTTTCTCGCTGGCAGCGTTCAACGGCCTGGTGACGGAGCGCGCCGTGCCTGTGCGCGTGCTGGAGCCGCACTGCGTCGCCAAGACCTTCCCCGACTACTTCGAGACGCTGTTCGGCGTCGTGACGGCCCGGGCCGCCGACATCCCCGTCATCACCATCGACGGCCCCACCGCCTCCGGCAAGGGCACGCTGGCCGACGAGACCGCCAAGGCCCTCGGCTTTTCGGTGCTGGACTCGGGCGCGCTATACCGCGTGACCGGCCTGGCCGCCCGCCGTGCCGGCCTGAACCTGGACGATGGCGACGCCGTCGCCGCCATCGTGCCCACGCTGGACCTGCGCTTCAGCGACGGCCAGGTCTTCCTCGGGCAGGAAGATGTCAGCGCACGGCTGCGCGCCGAAGCCACCGGCCTGCTCGCCTCGCAGGTGGCCGTGCATCCCGCCGTGCGGCAGGCGCTGCACCAGCTGCAGCTCGATTTCCGGCGGCTGCCGGGCCTCGTGGCCGATGGCCGCGACATGGGCACGGCCATCTTCCCCGATGCGACGCTGAAGGTCTTCCTGACGGCCAGCGCCGCCACGCGCGCCGAGCGCCGCCATAAGCAATTGATTTCCAAAGGGATTTCAGCTAATATCAACAGCTTGCGCGAAGATTTGGAGGCGCGGGACGAACGAGACAAAAACCGTTCAGCCTCGCCTTTGACCCCCGCGCAGGACGCGCAGCTGCTCGACAACTCGGCACTGTCCATCGAAGCCTCGGTGGAGCAGATGCTGGCTTGGTGGCAAACGCGCCGGCCCTTCTGATCGGCATTCGACCGCCGCTCTGTCGGGCCCAGGCCTGAGAAGCCACGGCCCGCCGCCCTTCCCTCCGAACGTCTGTTCATCGAGGGCGGCGATGTCAACAACTTAACCCGCAGCTCGCCTGCACGCCGCGTCGGGGCTCCCCCTTCGCCATCCAAGGTCCACCAAATGTCCCAAACCCAAACCGCCGCTTCCGGCATGGAATCCTTTGCCGCCATGTTCGAGGAGTCGCTGCAGCGCTCCGACATGCGCGCTGGCGAAGTGATCTCGGCCGAAGTCGTTCGTGTCGAACACAACTTCGTCGTCGTCAACGCAGGCCTCAAGTCCGAAGCCTACGTGCCCATCGAAGAGTTCAAGAACGACCAAGGCGAACTGGAAGTCCAGGTCGGCGACTTCGTCTCCGTCGCCATCGACGCCATCGAAAACGGCTACGGCGACACCATCCTGTCGCGCGACAAGGCCAAGCGCCTGGCCTCGTGGCTGAGCCTGGAAACGGCCCTGGAGTCTGGCGACTTCGTGACCGGCACCGTCTCCGGCAAGGTCAAGGGCGGCCTGACCGTCCTGGTCAACGGCATCCGCGCCTTCCTGCCCGGCTCGCTGCTGGACACCCGCCCGGTGAAGGACATGAGCCCGTTCGAGGGCAAGACCATGGAATTCAAGGTCATCAAGCTCGACCGCAAGCGCAACAACGTTGTGCTGTCGCGTCGCGCCGTGGTCGAAGCCTCCATGGGTGAAGAGCGCGCCAAGCTGCTCGAGACGCTGTCCGAAGGCGCCATCGTCAATGGCGTGGTCAAGAACATCACCGAATACGGTGCGTTCGTGGACCTGGGCGGCATCGACGGCCTGCTGCACATCACCGACATGGCATGGCGCCGTGTCCGTCACCCGAGCGAAGTGGTGACGGTCGGCCAGGAACTGACCGCCAAGGTCCTGAAGTTCGACGCCGAGAAGAACCGCGTCTCGCTGGGCATCAAGCAGCTGGGCGACGACCCGTGGTTCGGCGTGGCCCGCCGCTACCCGACCAGCACCCGCCTGTTCGGCAAGGTCACGAACATCGCCGACTACGGCGCGTTCGTCGAGATCGAGCCGGGCATCGAAGGCCTGGTGCACGTCTCCGAAATGGACTGGACCAACAAGAACATCGCCCCCAGCAAGCTGGTCTCGCTGGGCGACGAAGTCGAAGTCATGGTCCTGGAAATCGACGAAGACAAGCGCCGCATCAGCCTGGGCATGAAGCAGTGCAAGGCCAACCCGTGGGAAGAGTTCGCCGAGAACGTCAAGCGCGGCGACAAGGTCAAGGGCCCGGTCAAGTCGATCACCGACTTCGGCGTGTTCGTGGGCCTGGCCCAGGGCATCGACGGCCTGGTGCACCTGTCCGACCTGTCGTGGGACGAGACTGGCGAAACCGCCGTGCGCAACTTCAAGAAGGGCCAGGAAGTCGAAGCCGTCGTGCTGGCCGTGGACGTCGAGCGCGAGCGCATCTCGCTGGGCATCAAGCAGCTGGACAGCGACCCCTTCACCGCCTACACGACCATCAACGATCGTGGCGCTTCGGTGACCGGCAAGGTCAAGACCGTCGACCCGCGTGGCGCTGAAGTCGAACTGGCTGAAGGCGTGATGGCCTACCTGCGCGCTTCGGAAATCTCCCGCGACCGCGTGGAAGACGCCCGCAACGTGCTGAAGGAAGGCGACGAAGTCACCGCCGTCATCGTCAACGTCGACCGCAAGACCCGCAACATCCAGCTGTCGATCAAGGCCAAGGACAACGCCGACCAGCAGGAAGCCATGCAGCGCATCAGCCAGTCGAACGAGCGTGAAAACGCCGGCACGACCAGCCTGGGCGCCCTGCTGCGCGCCAAGCTGGACAACCAAGGCAACTAAGCCCTCGGTTGACCGCCCGCCCCGGCAACAAGCGCCGGGGCCGGGTATGCTCCCCACAGGCTCGCCGGCCTCGCCAGCGGGCCTGTTTCAATTCAGCCCCCCCGTTGTCAGTCACAAGCCCGCAGGGGCGACGCGAAGCGGCCATCGCGCCCGCAAGCTGTCGCACCGCGCCGGCTGCGGGCTTGTGAGTGACACGCGCCGCCCGGCGCTGATCCCCGTTCCGTTTACAGGCCCGCCCCGCCATGACCCGCTCCGACCTCGTCACCGTGCTCGCCGAACGCTTTGGCCAACTGACCCAGCGGGACACCGAGTTCGCGGTCAAGACCATCCTCGACGCGATGAGCGACGCACTGGCGCGCGGCCACCGCATCGAGATCCGGGGCTTCGGCAGTTTCTCCATCAGCCGCCGCCCCCCTCGCGTGGGCCGCAACCCGCGCAGCGGCGAGCAGGTCATGATCCCCGAGAAGCTGGCCCCGCACTTCAAGCCCGGCAAGGCGCTGCGCGAGGCCGTCGACATGCACCTGCCGGTGGAATGACAGCCGTCGTCCAACGCGTACGTTGGCCGCGCCCCCGCAGGGGCGGCGATGTTGTCGGCATTGAGCCGCCAGCACATCGCCGGGACGGCCCGGCTTGGGAGCGGCCCTGCGCTCCACCCGAAAAAACAAGCGGCCGCTGAGCCAGAATCCAGCGCCATGCGCACCATCGTCTGGCTCCTGCGGGCCCTGCTCTTCTTCACGCTGTTCGCCTTCGCGCTGAATAACAGCCACGACGCCGTCGTGCGCTGGTTCTTCGGCCATGAATGGCGCGCGCCCCAGGTCATCATCGTGCTGCTGGCCTTCGGGCTGGGCGCGGCGTTCGGCGTGCTGGCGATGGTGCCGTCCTGGTGGCGACATCGGCGCGCCGCGCAACGGGCCGAGCCCATGAACACGCTGCCCACACCGATGACCGACACCCCTGCAACGCCTTTCGCCGCCCACCAAGATGGAGTTTGATCCGCGCTGGCTGCTCTTCGTCCTGCCCGTCGTCTTCGTGCTCGGCTGGCTGGCCTCCAAACTCGATTCCAAACAGTGGAAGCTCGAACAGCGTGAATCGCCCAAGGCGTATTTCAAAGGCCTGAACCTGCTGTTGAACGAACAGCAGGACAAGGCCATCGACGCCTTCATCGAGGCCGTCCAGAACGATCCCGACACCTCCGAGCTGCACTTCGCACTCGGCAGCCTGTTCCGCCGCCGTGGCGAGACCGAACGCGCCGTGCGCGTGCACGAACACCTGCTGCGCCGTGGCGATCTGCCCAAGGCCGACCGCGACCGCGCCCAGCACGAACTCGCCCAGGACTTCTTCAAAGCCGGCCTGTTCGACCGCGCCGAAGCCGCCTATGCGGAGCTGCGCGGCACCGCCTTCGAGCGGGAGGCGCGGCTGGCACTGCTGTCGCTGTACGAACGCTCACGCGACTGGGCCAAGGCCGCCGAGGTGGCGGGCGAGTTGGAAGCGGCCGGCACCGGCTCGTTCTCCGGGCGCATCGCGCACTACCTGTGCGAACAGGCGCTGGTGGCCCAATCGCAAGGGCATGGCGACCTCGCACTGGATCTGCTCGCGCAGGCTCGGCGCCGCGAACCCGAAGCGGCCCGCGCCTATGTGCTCCAGGGGCAGTTGCAGCTCAAGGCCGCCCAGCACGAAGCGGCACTGGCCACCTTCGCCAAGCTGATGTCGGCAAATCCACCGGCCTTCAACCTCGTAGCGGCCGACTGCGCGGCCGCCGCCAAGGCCCTGGGCCAGCCCGAGCGCGCCATCGCGATGCTGACGGAGCAATACGAGCGCGCGCCCAGCATGCACCTGTTGCGCGCGCTGGCCACGCTGCAGCCCGAGCCTCAGCGCGAACGGCTCGCGGCCCACTTGCGCGAACAGCCGGCGCTGTCCGCCGCCACCGAATTGCTCAAGCTCAACGCCGGCGCGCTGCCGCCCGACGAGGCCACGCCGCTGGTCCAGACGCTCGAGAAAGCCACCAAGCCGCTGCTGCGCTACCGCTGCGCGGCCTGCGGCTTCGAAGCGGCCCACTACTTCTGGCAGTGCCCTGGTTGCCTGAGCTGGGACACCTACCCGCCACGCCACGTGGAAGAGCTGTGAGAACGATCGTCTGCATGAAGTGGGGCACCAAATACGGCCCCGAGTACGTCAATCGCCTCTACGCGATGGTGCGCCGCCACCTGAAGGGCGAGTTCCAGTTCGTCTGCCTGACGGACCGCACCGAGGGCATCCGCGCCGAGGTGACGTGCTTCCCCATCCCCGAGATGACGCTGCCTAACGGCGAGCCCGAGCGCGGCTGGAAGAAGCTCACCACCTTCAGCCCGGTGCTCGTCAACGAATACGGCCTGAGTGGCACGGCGCTCTTCCTGGACCTGGACGTCGTCATCGTCGACGACATCACGCCGTTCTTCGAGGTGCCGGGCGACTTCCTCATCATCCACGACTGGAAGCGGCCCTGGCGCATCACCGGCAACTCGTCGGTCTACCGCTGGGTGCTGGGCGCCCACCAGGACGTGCTGACCGAATTCGTCGCCGACCAAGCCAAGGCCAAGGCCGAGTTCCGCAACGAGCAGGCGTTTCTCTCTGCCGTGCTGCACCGGCGAGGCTTGCTGCGCTACTGGGACGCCGCCTGGTGCGCGAGCTACAAGTACCACTGCATCCCGGCCTGGCCCAGCAGCTACTGGCGCGACCCCTTCATCCCCGGCGGCGCGCGCATCCTGATCTTCCACGGCGTCATGAATCCGCCCGACGCACTGGCCGGCCGCAGCAACGGCAACTGGCGCCATGCCCGCCCGGCCCGCTGGATCGCCGACCATTGGCGCGAGTGATCGCGCCCTCAACGACTGCCGAGGCTTGGCATCGATGACATCCCTGTTTCTCCGCAATCTCGACGAACACCTGCAGCTGATGCAGGTCCTCGGCGCCCTCGACCCGCAGGTACAAAAGGCCGGTCAGCGCCTGGCCGCCGTGCTGAGCGCCGGCGGCAAGATCATGTTCTGCGGCAACGGCGGCTCGGCTGCCGACAGCCAGCATCTGGCCTCCGAGCTGACCGGCCGCTTCATCAAGGACCGCCGCCCGCTCGCCGGCCTGGCGCTGACCACCGACAGCTCGGCGCTGACCTGCATCGGCAACGACTACAGCTTCGACGACGTGTTCTCGCGCCAGGTGCAAGGCCTGGGCCGCGCGGGTGACGCGCTGATCGGCATCTCGACGTCAGGCAACTCCGGCAACGTCTTGCGCGCCGTCGAGGCGGCCAAGGCCATGGGCATCTACACGCTGGGCCTGCTGGGCCGCGACGGCGGCAAGCTGGGCGCGCTGTGCGACGCCAGCATCGTCGTGCCGCACGGCGTCACCGCGCGCATCCAGGAAGCCCACCTGCTGATCGGCCACACGCTGTGCGGCCTGATCGAGGCCGAGATGGGGCTGGGGCAATGAGCGCCGCGCCGGGCCGCCCCAAGCAAGCTCGCTCCCCTTCGGGGGTACAGGCCGCAGGCCGAAGGGGGCAACAATGAGCATGCTGCCCAGCAAGGAGCAACTCGCCGCATGCCGCGTGCTGGTTGTCGGCGACGTCATGCTGGACCGTTACTGGCACGGCGCCGTCGAGCGCATCTCGCCCGAGGCGCCGGTGCCCGTCGTGCGCGTGGAGCGCGAGGAACTGCGCCTGGGCGGTGCCGCCAACGTCGCGCTCAACGTGCGCACGCTCGGCACGCAGGCCACGCTGCTGACCGTCGTCGGCCAGGACGAGCCGGCGCAGCAGCTGCGCCGCCTGCTGCACGAGCGCGACATCGCCACCGTGCTGCGTGACGACAAGCAGCTGCACACCATCGTCAAGCTGCGCGTCATCGGCCGCGCCCAGCAGCTCATCCGCATCGACTTCGAGAACGAGCCCGATCACGAGGTGCTGGGCCATATGCTGGACGCCTTCGAGGAGCAACTGCCCAGCCACGACGTCGTGCTGTTCTCCGACTACGGCAAGGGCGGCCTCACGCACATCCCGCGCATGATCGAACTGGCCCGCGCGGCGGCCAAGCCCGTGCTCATCGACCCCAAGGGCAGCGACTACCGCCGCTATGCCGGCGCCAGCATCATCACGCCCAACCGCGGTGAGCTGGCGCAGGTCACCGGCACATGGAAAGGGGAACAGGACCTGCTGGCCAAGGTCGACCGGCTGCGGGCCGACATCGGCGTCGGCGCCGTGCTGCTGACGCGCTCCGAGGAAGGCATGACGCTGTTCGACGCGGCTGGCGTCACGCACGAGCCGGCCCGCGCGCGGGAGGTGTTCGACGTGACAGGCGCCGGCGACACCGTCATCGCCACACTGGCCGCGCTGCTGGCCGCCGGCACCCCGCTGCCCGACGCGATGCGCCTGGCCAACAAGGCCGGCGGCATCGTCGTCGGCAAGTTCGGCACCGCCACCGTCAGCTACGAGGAGCTCGCCGCATGACCAGCCTCGAGGACAAGCTCATCGACGCGGCGGCGCTGGACGACGCCGCCTTGACCGCCCGCCTGGCCTCGCTGGGCCGCCCGATGGTGTTCACTAACGGCGTGTTCGACGTGCTGCACCGCGGCCACGTCGCCTATCTGCACGCAGCACGCGCCCAAGGCGCCAGCCTCGTCGTCGCCGTCAACTCCGACGCGTCGGCGCGCATGCTCGGCAAGGGGCCGGATCGCCCGCTGAACCGAGACGTCGACCGTGCCCTCGTGCTGGCAGGCCTCGCGTCGGTCGATGCGCTGCTGTTCTTCGACGAACGCACGCCCTGCGAGCTGCTCAAGCGCGTCAAGCCGCAGCTCTACGTGAAGGGTGGCGACTACGACATGGAAACGCTGGAGGAGACCGGCCTCGTCAGGTCGTGGGGCGGCGACGCGCTGGCGATTCCCTTCGTCGACGGCTACTCCACGACGGCCCTCGTCAACCGCATCCGAGCACAGACCTGATGCACCCCGCTGCCTTTCTCGACCGCGACGGCGTCATCAACCTCGACCACGGCTACCTGTACCGCTGGGAAGATTTCAAATTCGTTCCCGGTGCGGTCGACGCGCTGCGCCGCCTGCAGACGGCGGGCTACGCGCTCGTCATCGTGACCAACCAGTCGGGCATCGCGCGCGGCTACTACGACGAGGCCGCGCTGCACGCGCTGCACGACGCGCTGCGCCACCACCTGGCCTCGCAAGGCATCACGCTGGCGGCCATCGAGTACTGCCCTCACCTGCCCGACGGGACCGTGGCGCGCTACGCCATCGACTGCGACTGCCGCAAGCCAGCGCCGGGCATGATCCTGCGCAGCGCCCAGGCGCTGGGCATCGATCTCGCCGCCTCGCTGATGTTCGGCGACAAGGCCTCCGACATCGAAGCCGCCGAGCGGGCCGGCGTGGGCCGCGCCGTGATGCTCGCCACGGACGCCAACCCAGCGGCGGCCAAGGGCCGGAACCCCGAGTTCACCAGCCTGGCCGACGCCGTCGACGCCCTGCTCCATGCCTGACCCCCTGATCCACGACCTGCGCGGCCGCGTCGCCCTCGTCTGCCTGGAAACACGGCACCTGGGGCTGGCGATGAACGCCATCCGACGCTGCACGGCGAACTTCCAGTTCGACGAGATCCTGCTGTTCACCGACCAGGACTGGACCGTGGACGGCGTGACCCTCGTGCGCTGCGAACCCATCCGTTCGGCGGAGGAATACTCGGTGTTCATGCTGGGCGACTTCCACCAGCACATCCGCGTGCCGCATTTTCTGGTGGTGCAGTGGGACGGCTTTGTCATCCATCCCGAAAAATGGGACGACGGCTTCCTCGCCTGGGACTACATCGGTGCGCCCTGGCCGCATCGGGACTACGCCGTCGGCAATGGCGGCTTCTCGCTGCGGTCCGTCCGGCTGCACCAGGCGGTGTCGAAGCTGCCGCGGCCGCAATGCCATCCCGAGGACTCGTTCATCTGCCTGTGGAACCGCCCGGCGCTGGAGGCGCAAGGCATGCGCTTCGCGCCGCTGTCCGTCGCACGTGCATTCTCGGCCGAGACCGACGGCTACGAGTACCGCCCCCTGGGTTTCCATCGCTTCGGCAATTTCAACGAAGCCTATGACGAAGCCGGGCTGCTGGCCTTCCTGCGCGCCGCGCCGGACGACATCGTGGACTCCACCGAAGGCCGCGTGCTGCTGAAGAAATCGCTGATGCTCGGGCGCCGGGCCGTCGCGCGGGAACTCGTAACGCGCCGCCTGGCCGGGCCGCTGCGCCTGCGCATCGACACGCTGTGGACCGCGCTGCGCTACGGCCTGCGGCGCGCCCTCAACCGCAAGTCCCGCTAAGGCCGATCAGCACGACGGCAGCAGACCCTCGCCAAGCACCGCCAACATGCGCGCCTCGACATCGGCAGCGCTGATGTCTGACAGCTGCGGCGCCTGCAGCAAATGCACATGCTCGGGGTCATGCTCCAGCGGCGGGCGCGGGCCCAGCACGACGAAAGCGTGGGTGCCCACGGCCGCCGCGAACTGCACGGCGCCGGTGTCGTTGCCACTGCAGCTCTGCACCAGCGACAGCGCGGCCACGCTCTCGGCCACGCTGCTGCCGGTCATCGCGATGACGCGGTCACGCTGGGCTGGCTCGACGCGGGCGCGGATGGCCTGGGCCATCGCCCCTTCGGCCGGTCCGCCGAGCAGCAGCACACCGTGGCCGCGTGCAGCCAGCCGGTTGGCCAGATCCACGAAGTTGTCCTCGCCCCACTGCTTGTAGGGCAACGAGGCGCCGATGGCCAACGCGTGCAGCGGCCCCTGAAGCGGCGCGAGCCGCTGCGTCATGCGCGCCAATGCATCGGGCCGCACGCTCAGGCGCGGCACGATGGGCGCCTGACAGAAGCCCTGCGCAATGGAAAACGCCGTGGCGTCCCGATAGCCGGCAACGGCCGGCCCGCGGTAGCGCCGGATCCAGGGCGACGGCGTCAGCAGCTGGCGCTGCAGCCAGGTGTCGCCGAAGCCGAGGATGGTGCGGATGCCGGCACGCCAGCAGGCGACGATCGCGCGCCCCGGGTGGTCGGAAAACAGCACCATGCGATCGAAATGCTTGGGCGCCAGTTCGGCACCGAACCGCAGCACCCCGCCCCAGCCACTGTGGCGGCCCTTGCGGCGCTCACTGCGGCGTGGGCGCCGATCGAAATCGATGACCTCACGCACCCAGGGCTCGTGGCCAATCAGCTCGCGCGCCATGGTCGTGGGCGCTGCAATCACGCTGACCTGGCCGTCGCGGCTCTGCTCGGCCACGCAGCGGAAATACTCCGCATGCCAGACGAGGTCGCCCATACCGTTGAGTTGCAGCTGCACCGCCGTCAGAGGCCTTGTATCAGCCGCCCCGCGGCTCGCCGGGGTGGCGCCAGAGTGATTCATGCGGAAGAAGGTCGTCGGTCTGCTGAGATGGCCTGCGCCAGCAGCGCATCGTAGCGCTGGCGCATCAAGGCCTGACCATGTTCGGCCAGCGCACGCTCTCGGGCCCTGGTGCCGAGTCGATCCGCCAGCGCCGGGTCCAGCAGCAGCCGCTCGATCGCCGCCGCCAGCGCAGCGGCGTCGCCCTCCGGCACCAGCAGCCCGGTTCGCTCGTGGTCAATCACACCGCGCACGCCGATGACATCCGATGCGATGCAGGCGCAGCCCGAGGCCATGGCCTCGACCAAGGCCAAAGGCATGCCCTCGAAATGCGTGGCCAACACGAAGATGCGCTGCGAGCACAGCAGCCCCGGCATGTCGCTGTGATGCCCCAGGAACCGCACCTGGGCCTGCAGACCGCCGCGTGCGGCCCTGGCCTGCATACGGGGCATCAGCGGCCCGGTGCCTGCCAGTTGCACCGGCGGCGTCACCCCGCGTGCGCGCAGCAGGGCCAGTGCCGCGATCAGTGTGGCGTGGTCCTTCTGGCGCGCAAACCGGGCCGCCATGACCAGCCCGGCTTCGCGCTCACCGCCCGAGGCGGCAAACCGCGAGAGGTCGATGCCGTTGGGAATCGCGATGGTCTTCTCGGGTGGCAGGCCTTGCGCGATCAGTCCCTGGCGCACACCCTCGCTGACGCCCACCAGCGCGGTGCTCACCTGTGCGAGCCGCCGGCTCAGCCAAAGACTCCAGGGCGAGTAGCGTTCGCGCGAGTTGTGCTCGACCTGGATCATCACCGGCACCCCGGCCCGCAGGCCGGCACGACGGCCGATCAGGTGCTCCGGGAAGCCGTGCGCCAGCAACGCCGCCGGTTGCAGTTCGCGCAGCAGCCGGGCGAGTTCGACAACGATGGGCAGGTGCAACCAGGCGCTCGACACGACCAAGACCGTGAGCCCACGCTCACGAAGCGCATTGATACGGGCCTGCGACGTACGCGACTTGCGCCGCAGCACCAGGATGGGCTCGTAGGCGCTGTCGTGCAGCGCGGACAGGCACAGGTCGATGGCCACCTGTGTGGCGCCAGAGAAGCCGCCGGTGACGAAGTGAACAACCTTGGGACGCGCTCCAGGCGGGGTGTCGTACAGCATGGGGGATGGAGTGTAGTGAGCTTGACGCCGGGCCCGGCAAACCGCCCGCCCCCGCCGAAGAGGCAACGACACCCATGTCGCCTGGCGTCAACGCCTCGTGTTCCGCCATCCACTGCCTGGGCCACCGCCCCCCCTCGGCCCGCAGGCAATGTTTCGTGAAGGGGACCGCGCACCAACACCGACGACAATCCCGCCTCATGTCCACCGACACCCCCGACACCTCGCAGCCCTCCGACTCCCCCGCCCGGCGCCTCGGCCAGTTCGTCTACCCGCACCGCTGGGGCGCCGTGCTCACGGTGCTGGCCTACATCGGCCTGGCCGCCACGGAGCCGGCCATCCCCAAGCTCATCAAATACGCTTTCGGCGAAGGCTTCGCGAACAACGCCTTCGAGCTGTGGATGGTGCCGGTGGTCCTCATCGGCCTGTATTTCATCCGCGGCCTGTTCGGCTTCGCGGGCCAATACCTCTTCAACTGGACCGTCACCCGCTGCGTGATGGACTTTCGGGCCGCGCTCGTGAACGCGCTGCTGCGGCTGGACGCCCAGGTCTACACGCGCATGCAGCCCGGCACGGCGGTCAGCAAGGTCGTCAACGACCCGCAGCAGATCCTGGAGCTGACCGGCGGCGTGGGCATCAACCTGCTGCGCGACGGCCTGCCCGCCATTGCAATGCTGATCTATCTGTTCTATGTGAACTGGCAGCTCACGCTGCTGAGCCTGGTGGTCACGCCGGTGATGGCGCTGGTCATGAAGAAGGTCAACCAGCGCGTGCGGCAGATGGCCTCGCGTTCCTACGACACGCAGCTCGCACTGGTGAACCGCGTGGACGACATCACCCGTGCGTGGCGGGTCGTGCGCCAGTTCGGCGCCGTGCCGCATGAGCTGGCGCGCTTCACCGCCGTGTCGCAGGAGGTGCGCCGCGCCAACCTGAAGACGGTCACGGCCGGTGCGCTGGGCCAGCCGATGTCGCAGCTGGTGGCGTCGGTGGGCCTGTCGGCCATCATCTGCATCGCGCTGTGGCAGGCCCGCCATGCGGGCACCGGCGTGGGCGATTTCGCCGAGTTCGTCGCGGCGCTGCTGCTGCTGACCTCCCGCCTGCGCCACCTGTCGGACCTGTCCGCGCCTTTCACGCGCGCCATGGTCATCGCCCGCGGCTGCTTCGCGCTGATGGACGCACCCAAGGAAGCCGACAGCGGCCGCCAGGAAATGAAGGCTCCGGCCCGCGGCGAGATCGCCCTGGAGGAGGTGCGCCTCACCTATCCGGGCGCGAGCACGCCGGCGCTGGATGGCCTGAGCCTGCGCTTCCCGGCGGGCAAGACGTCTGCGCTGGTCGGCGCGTCGGGCGCGGGCAAGAGCTCCATCGTCCACCTGCTGCTGGGCTTCGACCAGCCCGACGCGGGCCGCATCACGCTGGACGGCGACGACATCGAGGCGCTGACCCGCGCCAGCCTGCGCCGCCAGTTCGCGGTCGTGTCGCAAGACATCGTGCTGTTCGACGACACCATCGCCGCCAACATTGCCTACGCCCAGCCGCGCGACGAGGCCAAACTCGAAGCCGCGCTGCGCGCCGCCCACCTGTGGGACTTCGTGCAGACGCTGCCCGAGGGGCTGAACACGGTCGTCGGTGCCAACGGCAGCAAGCTGTCGGGCGGCCAGCGCCAGCGGCTGGCCATTGCGCGGGCGCTCTACAAGGACGCGCCGATCTGGATCTTCGACGAGGCCACCTCGGCGCT
>JACCDP010896375.1_pt1 | contig 18210 bp, 17 predicted proteins | sample 7445841 | NCBI WGS metagenome assembly JACCDP01 (sample SAMN15323441, study PRJNA562643) | freshwater metagenome | isolation source: river surface water | place: USA:Blue River Watershed | collected 2017-08-17
ACGTATGGCTATACTTATACGAAAACAATGTAGAGATCCCAGAAGCATATCTCTATATGTGGAAATCAGGTATTCATCAAAACAGATTAAGAATTTCTCAGTTTTTTTCTATTGACACTGCTGGATGCCTTGTAAAGATGGTAGAGTATTATCCTAATTTATATGAAAAGATAATCAAAAGAGAACCAAATTCCTATCTAGCGATGCACTACTGGGACTCAGAGATGTTCCGAAGAAGCACGCACCGTCGAAAGCGACTAACTGGGGAAGATGATTCAAAATCTGATTGGGAAACATTATTTTGGGAAAAGTACAAAGAGAGGGAAGAAACCGAAACTCTCGCATTTGAAAGAAAAAAAATAAACACTCTATTTTTCCAGCGTGCTGGAGACATATCCTCACTTAACCACAAAGAAAAACAAAACATATTTAAACGCCTCCATTCCGTTATGGAATCTGGAGATCCAAAAAAACGAACAATCAGGTCGATTACGGTCGATATATATAGGTATAGGGATCATGCTGGACGTTTTAGCACCGATTAAACAAGTTCAAATTATTTCTAGGGATTTATTAAAACCCAACGATTATAATCCTAACAAGGTTTTAGAAGAAAACTTAGAATTATTAATTCAGTCTATTTTAACAAATGGATGGACACTGCCAATTGTAGTTAGACCAGATTATACTATCATTGATGGGTTTCATAGGTGGACAGTTTCAGGAAGAGAACCACTAAAAACAATGCTTGACAATAAAGTTCCGGTAGTGATAGTAAAACATGATTCAAATGAAAAGAATATTTATGGGACAATAACGCATAACAGAGCTAGGGGAACTCATTTACTTGAACCAATGGAAAAGATTATAAAAACTCTTTTAGATTCTGGAAAAACAGTAAAAGAAATTAGTAAAGAACTCGGGATGAAACCAGAAGAAATTTTCAGGCTTTCTCAGATGGATAAAAAAGAGTTTTTAAAGTTTATGATTAAAGACGAAAAATACGGCAAGGCATTTGTCATGGGGATAATATGATTTATATTAGTTTAGCATTAGTTTTTATTTCAATTCTAGCATATGATTTAGCAAGAAAATTGCTAAAAATTAAATATTCAAAAAATGAAACTGAATTTATTTCAAGAATTGAAGAACTTGAAGTAAGGGTAACTTCTTTAGAATTTAAAAAATTTAATGAGAAAAGTAAAATATAAAGTAACTAAAAAAGCTGCCGACAGCGAAAAGAAACGTCTTTTAGATGTTCTTGGCAGAAATATGGGATTGATTCATCAAACTTGTAAAATGGCAAACATTCCATATGAAATGCATCGTCAATGGATGGAAACAGATTCAGTTTATGCCGAACACGTAAGAAATATTGAAAACTCTACTATTGATTTTGCCGAAGCAGTTTTGCTTTCTCTGATAAAAGAAAAGAATTTACAAGCTACTATATTTTATTTAAAAACAAAAGGAGCATCAAGGGGATACGATAAAGATACCCAGGATGTGATAAAAGATTCTTCCTCTGAAATACAAGAACTAAGCAAAGAGGAAAGAAGAAATGTAATCAAACAATTAATGATGCGGACAAATGGCGAAGAAAAAACTATCAACAACTAAACAACAACATTCAATATTGTTAAATCAATATATTACTGAATGTTGGAATAATGGAGATTTGTTTTATAAATTAAAAGACCATCAAGTACCGTTATACAAAAAAATAATGGAATCAAGTTCTAAACGATTTGTAGTAAATTGCTCAAGACGTTTTGGAAAATCATTTATTCTTTGTTTGATTGCTTGCGAACACGCATTACAGAAAAAAAATGCACACATTCGATTTGCAGCTCCTACGCAAAAACAATTAAGAGAAATTGTACAACCTATATTTACTAAAATATTCCAAGATTGCCCAGATAAATTAAGACCAGAATTTAAAACTATGATGGGACACTATTACTTCCCATCTACCGATAGTTATATTCACGTAACTGGATGCGATAATAACAATGCCGAAAATCTTAGAGGACATGAATCTGATTTAAATTTAATTGATGAAGCTGGTTTCGTAGAAGATTTAGAATATGTAATGAAAGATATTTTAATGCCACAAACTCTTACAACAGGAGGAAGAACCATTGTTTCAAGCACACCATCAAGAACGCCAGCACATTATTTTACCAGGCTATGCCATGAAGCAAAGGCTCTTAATTTTTATTCTATATATACAATTAACGATAACACCGAAATATCTTATGATACAAAACTGGCTTATTGTCAAGAAGCTGGGGGAGAGGATTCTACAACTTGGAAACGAGAATATCTATGCGAATTTGTTGTAGATGAAGAATCAGTAGTAGTACCTGAATGGAAATCACATTTATATATTGGAGAAATTGAATACGATGCATATAGAGCTATGTATCAAAATTATGTAGCAATGGACATTGGTGGAAAACATAAAACTGCTATTTTATACGGATACTATAATTTTAAAAAAGCTACTCTTCAAATAGAAAATGAATCTGTTTTCTCCGGATCACAAACCACAACAGAACTTATTGCAAAAACTATAGTTGCCGTAGAAAGCGAATTATGGAATCAATATGATTTTGAAACTCCAATGAGAATATCAGACAATAACAATGTAATATTTTTGCAGGATTTATCTATACTCCATAAAGTTCATTTTTCTCCCACTGGTAAGGATACTCTTGTCGCAATGGTAAATGAAATGAGAGTTTTTATTGGTCAGGGTAGATTAAAAATTTCTCCAAAATGTAAAGAACTTATAGGATGCCTTGAGTCTGGAGTATGGAACACTCAAAGAAATGCTTTTGATGTATCAGATATTTATGGGCATTATGATGCATTGGCAGCCTTAATGTATATGATAAGAAACATAGATCAATTTACAAATCCAGTAATACAAAATTTAGGCAAAGATAAGTACAACTATTATATTAGAGAAGATAAAAAAGAATTGGAAACATTTTCAAGTATTAAAAAATTATTTAAAAGATCGAGAGGAGGGTGGTAATGAGCAATGATACATATTTTGCATTATTAGAACCAAATGAACTAGGAGCTGAATTAGTTAAAAAAGTACATGATTATTATGAGTATTTAGAAGTTTCTGGGTTAATGGTTTTATGGAGAAATTCATATCAACAATATTTTAAAGCGACAAAACATTTAGGACAAATTGTTGATACTGGAGAAGTAGATGAATTTTCCGCATTGTACATAAACCATTATCGTTCTATTTTACAAGCAATTTTGTCTATTACCGTATCTCAAAGACCAGCTTACGATGCTAGGGCTATAAATAACGATTTTGAATCACAAGCACAAACAAAGCTATCTATTGGATTGCTAGATTATTATATGAGAGAACATAGACTTGAAAAATTTATTGTAGATGCTGCTGAATTTGCAATTTATCTTGGTGAAGGATATGTAATTCAAAATTGGGATGCATTAGCTGGCAAAGAATATGGAGTAAATGAAAACGGAGACACCATTAAAAACGGGGACATAAATTTCATTTCATGTTCTGGAATAGATATTATACGGCATCCATATTTAAGAAAATTTGAAGATAGAAATTGGTTAATCCATCGTTCATTTGTAAACAAATATGAATTAGCTGCAACTTATCCAGAGAGATATGATGAAATCGTAAACTCACAAGATGAAAGAAGTAGAGTTATGGATGATTTTATGGATTATTTTAAAATTATAGATCAAGATGTAATTCCGCTTTATAAATTTTATCACGATGATACAAAAGCTGTCCCAGGTGGAAGATATACAGAATTTTTAATTAGTGGAACGGTTTTGTTCGATTCTCAATTACCTTATTCTAAAATTCCTATATTCCCTTTGTTTTACAATGGATTGTATGGTACTCCTTTTGGCTATACTGTAGCATATGATATGTTACCAATTCAAAAAGCACTTGATTCTTTAAACAGTACAATCCAAACCAATCAGGAAAACTTTGGAGTACAAAACATTACCGCAGCAAGAGGCAGCAATGTTTCAATATCTGAAGTAATTGGAGGAATGAATTTACTTTTATATGATGGAAAGTTTGCTCCCCCAGCAGCATTAAATTTACTATCTACCCCAGGAGAAATTTTCAACCAAAGGGATTCTTACATACAAGCTATGGAAACAATTTCTGGAGTAAACTCAGTAAACAGAGGGAATCCAGAATCTTCTTTAAAATCTGGATCAGCTTTGGCTCTCGTAGCAAGTCAATCTTTACAAGCTCTTCAAGGGTATCAATCTAGGTATATTCAATTACTAGAAGATTGTGGAACTGGAATAATTGAAATACTCAAAGAATATGCTACCGTCCCACGTATTGCGACAATAGTAGGCAAAATGAATACTCCGTATATGCGAGAATTTAAGAAAGACGATTTGAGTAACATTTCTAGGATTATTGTAGACATAGGAAATCCCCTTTCAAAAACAATTGCAGGGAAAGCACAAATTGCGGATACATTATTGCAGTATGGGATGATAACATCTCCAGACCAATACATTCAAACAATTACTACTGGAAGAATTGACAATGTAACAGATCCAAAACAAAGACAGATGATGCTAATTGCACAAGAAAATGAAGCAATGCAAGATGGTTTGCAAGTTCAAGCATTAATGACAGATAATCATTCATTGCACGTTCAAGAACATAAAACTTTATTAGATTCTCCAGAATCCAGAAGAAATCCAGTTATTGTTCAAGCAGTGTTAGATCATATTACCGAACATACAAATCTGGCTGCAAATGGAAATCCAATTTTATTTGGTATGCTTAACTATCCGCCTCCAATTCCACCACAAGAACCGCCTCCAGCAAAAGGATTAGTGAGCAATGTAAAAAATGCACAACAGGCAGAACCTGGAAGCAACACAAAAATGCCAGCAATGCCAAAAAATCCAGTATCTGGACAAAGATATGAAACTCCAAGCGGAGGACAGATAAATGGCTGATATTTCAATGTGTCAAGATGCGGAATGTATAAAATCTAATAATTGCTATAGATTTCTTGCAATTCCTTCTTTAATGCAAAGTTATGCAGATTTTAATTTAAAACGGGATAAATGTTTTATGCCTATTCCAAAATATTTAAGAAAAGAATATAAAGAAGGATAAAAATGTCAACAGAAACAGAACAACAATTTTTTGATTTTGAATCAACTGAATCTGGTGAAAGCGAAGATTTTTCATCAGATATAGAACAAACAGAAGAGGAAACCGAAACTATTCCACAACCAAAACCTTATCAAGAAAAAAAGACTATTATTGATATTGATGGTCATCAAATGGAAGTTTCGGAAACTTTATTAAAAAAATTCTATGGGTTAAATGACAGCGATCCGATGACCGAAAGGGAATGGAAAACGGCATTATCTGCATATAAAACTCATAAAAAAGCAGATATAAATACAGAAAAATATCGTAGAAACGATAAATTGATGTATGATTTTGTTGAATTACTTCAAAATAATCCAGCAGAATTATTAAAACGTGCAGGGCATGATCCTAGAAAATTTTCAGAAAAATACATAACTGAAATTATTGAAGAAGAATTAATGCCAGAAGAACAAAGACGAACATTGGCACTTCAACGGGAAAGAGACGAACTTGAACGGCAATTAAACGAAGAAAGGACACGCCAGCAACAAATTCAAATGGATTTTTTAACCGAGCAACATGAAAGGGATATTTCAACTCAAATTATGCAAGCATTAGATGAAACAACTCTTCCCAAAACTCCAGATGTTGTTAGAAGAATTGGATATTATTTAATGAGAGCCACTCAACAAAATTTAAATATTCCAATTAAAAGAATTATAACTCTTGTTAAAGATGATATTTATAAAATGAACCAAGAAATCTCAAACAATCTTACAGACGAAGAATTGATGTCATTTTTTGGAGAAGATAAAATTAAAAAAATTCGTCAATTGGAATTGCAGAAAATCAAAAAACCGCAACCTTTTCAATCTAATGGAGGACAACAAAACGATATTCCGAAAAAAACTAAATTAGATGAAAAAAAATCGTTGACAAGAGATGAGTTTAGGGAACTTATTAGAAGAAGATCGAGAATTTAATTTTCGGTTCATGTTTTTTCCCTATATCAATCTCTTAGCCCTATCCCAATAGGGCATTTTCAACAAAGTTCCATCGGAGCATATATACTCTAAAAAATAAAATAAAAGAGGTATATATATGCCATCAGCTTCAGGTGCAAATACACTAACAACATTAGACGGTTTTTACAAAAGAATTTATGGTGATAGTTTAACTAAACTAATCCCAGACAATGCTAAAATCTTAAAAAAACTCCCCTTTGAACGAAGAAAAAAACTTGGAGACGAATTTCATATTGATGTAGCTCTCCAAAACGAACAGGGTTTTACTTACAACACTGATGGTTCTGCTTTTGCTTTAAACGGTGCTATTCCTATGGCAACAAAACCAGCAAAAGTAAAAGGAACTGAAATCCTTCTCCAATCCAGAATGTCTTATAAAGCTGCTAGTTCTGCGACTTCTTCTAAAGAAGCATTTGCCGAGGCAACTACTACCATGTTTGAAAACATGATGGATTCAGCCAGTGACAGATTAGAAATTTCTCTTTTGTATGGTAAGTCAGAAAAAGGTAAAATAAACAGTACTACTGCAATTGGTGGGTCAACAACTACTTGTTATGTGAATCTTGTTGCTTCATCTTGGAGTGTTGGAATGTGGTCTGCTAAGACAGATGCAAAACTAACTTTGTACACATCTGCTGGAGTTTTAATTGGATCAGAAGGCGGATACACAATAAAAGGTGTTGATATTGCAAACAAAAGACTTTTAGTATCGGCTTCTGCTCCAGATATTACTTCTTTAACTGGTACTGTTTTTACAACCAATAAAGGATTAATTCAGTTTTATGGAATGTCTGGTTCTACTTTTGCTTCTTCTAATGAATTTTTAGGAATTGATAAAATTATTACAGAAACAACTGATTTATTTGGAATCAATCCTAGCGTATATCCATTATGGAAAGGTATTGAGTATACTGTAGCAAACGGTGCTGCTGGTTCTAATCCTATTTTAATAGAAAATCTTAGAAAGGCAGTTGATATAGCTTTTGCACAAGGGCTAAAAGATGACATTACTGCGTATTCTTCTCCAAACGTATTTACAAAGCTTACTAATGATTTAATGGCAAATAGAAGATTTGACAGTTCGTATGGACCAGATGCAAAACAGGGTTTTAAAACAATTCAAATTCTTGCTTCAAACGGAATAATCAATTTAGAACCACACCCAATCGTAAAAGAAGGTGATATATTTATGTTAAACCTTAAAAACTACATGAGGGTTGGTTCTACTGATTTCACGATGGAAACTCCTGGCGTTGGTGGAAAAATTTTCTTTCAATTAGATGGATATGCTGGTTTTGAAGTTAGAATGTACACAGACCAAGCAATTCTTTGCAATGCACCAGCAAGATCAATTAAAATTACTGGATTTGATTTACCATAATTAAATGTCAATTCCATTAATAGTAGATGCTAATTCGTATCAATACCCAGCACAGGGAGATAAAGCAAACACTGGCTGGGGTGGTCAAGCTACAAGTTGGGCATCTGCGGTAACTGCTGCACTAACAAAATTAGGGCTAGGAGGAACTCTTAGTCCTATTGCAAATGCTGTAATTAATATTGATAGTACATCCAAAGGAATTTTAATTCCTAGAATGACTACAGCTCAACGAGATGCGATTACTTCTCCAACAAATTCATTATTAATTTTTAACACTACTTTAAAGGTAGTACAGTATTATGATTTGTCTGTTAGCACATGGATTTCTATAGGAGCAAGACTTCCTGATAATGCTATATTTTCTGGGACATTACAAGTAAATGGAAATATAACTGGTTTAGGTGCATTAACTTTATCGGGTGCATTGCAGGCACTTACTGGAAACTTTACAGATACAACCGACGCAGTAGATGTAGATACCGCTCCTTTGAAAACACTTGGAGGAATGGCAGTTAAGAAGAAATTATTTGTTGGAGGGCAGTCGCTAAGTTCGGATGGAACTGTATCACTTCCTGGGCAATCGTTTGCTTCAGAGCCTGCAAGTGGATTATATAAAATAGCAACAAATAAATTTGGAATTGCTATAAGTGGGAGCAGAATCGGAGAATTTGGTTCTGGTTACGGGGGTTTTACTGGAAATGTAATACAAGTTCAAAGTGCAACAAAAACCGATACAACTACATTTTCAACATCATTTGGTGATATATCTGGACTTAGTGTTTCAATTACTCCTAGATATTCAACATCTAAAATTTTAATTATGGCACATATATCGGCTGGTAAAGGTGCTGATATATATATGTTTTTTAAATTATTACGTGGTTCAACTGATATATGTATTGGAGATGCTGCTAGTAATAGAACAAGATCAACCATAGCCCCAATGATAAGTAGTGCGACAAGTTATAATATTACTCAATTTATTGTACCAATAGTATTTTTAGATTCTCCAAATACAACATCTACAACAACTTATAAAATTCAAGGTATGGTTGATGTAAATACTGGATATATTAACAGATCGGCGGCTGATGGGGATTCTGCCGCTTACGGGAGATCAACATCAACTATATTAGCAATGGAGATTCAACAATGATTGATTACTCTAGAATATTATCTATTTTTTATACTGGGAAAGCATGGGTTTTAAATGGTGAAAGTTACGAAGGGTTAGATTGGTTTGATCCATCACCTAAACCAACAAAAAAAGAATTAGAATCAAAATGGGAAGAAACAAAATCATTATATAAAAAAGATGAATGTAAAGACAAAGCAAAATCTTTGCTTGCAAATTCTGATTGGTCAACACTATCTGACGTGCAAACACAATTAGAAAACTACAATGATTTTGTTGCATATAGATCACAACTTAGAGAACTTGTAATTAATCCAGTGGAGAATCCAGAATTCCCTAGCGAACCTATTCCGAAATGGATTTTTACAACAAAGGCAATGGGAGACAACAATGGATAATAGCATAAAATCAAAATTACAAGCTATAATTAATATTATTAATGAAATGGATGACATGGAATTAAATGACATGGCTAAGTCAGAAGAAGAACCTACCGATGGGAAAGGTTTAACTATGATTTCTATAAAAGCAAAACCAACAAGCGAAGATATGATGGAAGAAGGCGAGCCTCAAGAGGATACTAAAAAAGATCAAGTAGAAGATGTTGCGGAAGGTGAAGCACCAGAAACCGAAGAAGAAGAAGATCCAAATTCTGCTTTAGGTAGACTTAGGAAACGGTTGCAAGGTGCTATGTAATGGATTTTACTTGTGCTGGATTAATTGAACAAGTTAAAAGAAAAAGTTCAATTCCAGACAACCAAACTTTATATACTAATTCTGATTTAATAAAATTTTTAAACGAAGAATTACAAAATAAAATAGTTCCTTACATTGCATCTATTATGGAAGATTATTTCCTTGCGGAAAAAACTTACACAGCAGATGGAAACACAAAAGAATATTTTATTCCTCCAGATTCAATTGGAAACAAAATAAAATCTATTTCAATTTGGAATGACTCTGTTCAATTAAATCAGCAACCTAGATTAGATTATAATAATTTAGTGTCTACTGTTTCTGGATATTATATATTTAATAATAAAATAATATTTTATCCAAAAGCAATAATGAGTAATATAATTAAAATTTCATACTATAAAAGACCTAACATTATTACTGATTCATATTTTAAAATAACGGGAATTTCCAATGGAGTTAATACTACTTTAACTGTAGATATTGATCCAACAACTTTAGCTAATGGAACTGCAATAGATATTGTCAGTAAAAATTCTCCATTTGTATTATTGCTTAATACTACAGTAACAAGCACAACTGCAACTACTATTGTAATACCTTTGACTACGTTGTTATCCGTAGGGGATTATGTTAGCATTGAGGGAACTTCTGCATTTCCTCAAATTCCTCAAGAAATTATTCCTCTTTTAGTCCAAGCCGTAGAAATTAGGCTTATGGAATCAATTGGAGACTATAATGGGTTTCAAGCATCGGTTGCTACATATCAGCAAATGTCTACTGACAATATGCTTTTAATAAGCACAAGAAATGAATATCCAGTAAGAAAACTAAAAAATGTAAATAAAATTAGTAAATGGATTATATAAATGTCTCAAAAACTAAATTTAAAAATTGCTGGGTTATACACAAACCCAAACCAGCTTTCAGAAGTACCAGAAGGAGCATTATTAGAAGCGAAAAATATCGTCATAGACCGAGGCGGAGTAATTGAGTCTAGGCGTGGTCAATCTATAGTACATACATTTCCAGACGCAATAAAACAAATTTATGAATACCAAGACTTAATTATAATAAATTATGCAAATAAATTTTCATATCAACTAGACGATCAATATAATTTTTTAGATTATACTGGGGATTATTATAATTTTGCTGGATTAAAAATAAAATCAACCCTTTCTAATAAAAATATTTATTTTGCTACCATAACTGGAGTAAAAAAACTTTCTTCTATTACAGATATTACTTTAGCAGATTCAGGAATATTTAAGGCTTTAGATGGCAGTGGAGTAGCTGTTTCTCCAACTTCGGGAACGGGATGGCTTGCACACGATGAAGCTGTTGCATATAGACTTGTGTGGGGATTTAGAGATGCCAATAATAATCTTTTACTAGGAAGTCCATCTGGAAGAACAATTGTAACTGGCACTGGTTCAAGTGGTACTTATAATGTTTCTCTTACATATCAAATTCCTTTAGGGATTACCCCTGAATATTTTTATCAAATTTATCGCAGTAGTTTAGTAAATATTAATATTGAACCATCTGATGATTTACAATTAGTTTACGAGGGAGTTCCAACTACTGCTCAAATAACTGCAAAGCAATTTACAATTACAGATATTACAGACCCTATATTGGGAGAAGTAGGAGCATATTTATATACTTCACCTGGACAAGAGGGAATTTTGCAGGCAAATGAAATGCCTCCTTTATGCAAAGATATTTGTACTTTTAAAAATATGACTTTTTTTGGAAATACCAAAACTAAACAAAGATTGTTTGCTACTTTAATTGCATCTGGTTCTCCGAATGGTATTCAAATTGGAGACAGTGTTACAATAAATAGCGAAACATATACAGCAGTAAGTTCAACAAGTCCCGGAACAAATCAATTTACAGTGTTTACTTCTAGTCCTGATCCAGCAGAAAATATTCGTAACACTGCAAAATCATTTATATATTCAATAAATAAATACAGCTTAACTATAAATGCTTTTTATATGTCTGGCTACAATGATTTACCTGGGAAAATATTAATAGAATCATTGACAGCATCCGCAAGTGAATTTACGTTTTCATGCTCAAGAACTGGTGTTTTTACCCCTATTAATTCCAGTAATACAATAACTTCTTCAAACGATGAATTTCCAAATAGAATATTTTTTTCAAAACTTCAGCAACCAGAAGCAGTTCCTATTGTAAATTATCTTGATTGCGGAAGTTCAAACGAACAAATTCTCAGAATTATTCCTTTAAAAGATTCTGTTTTTGTTTTAAAACAATACTCAATTTATCGAATAATTGGTGAAGATCCATTTTCTCTTAGGGTTTCATTATTTGATAATGCTATTAATTTTTCTGCACCAGACACAGCAGTTTTAGTAGATTCTACTATATATTGTGATACTGACCAAGGGCTAACTTCAATTTCAGATAATGGAATAGAAGTATTATCAAGACCAATTGAAAATTTAATTGCAGACGCAAAAAATATACAAGATTTTGATACCACAGCTTTTGGAGTAGGTTTTGATTTTGATAGAAAATATTTATTATTTTCCAAGAAATACGAAACTGATACTCAAAGCACAAGAGGATTTATTTATAATTATTTTACTAATGCATGGACTCAATGGGAATTAAAAAGAAATTGTGGGCTAGTTAGCAATAAATCTAATTTGTTATTGATGGGGGATGTAAACGGGAATTTATATTTAGAAAAAAGAAATTATAATTTAGCAGATTATTCCGATAATGAATCACAAGTTACGATTACTGCACATTCTGGTTATACAGTTACATTGTTAGATGCTTCTGGAGTAACATCAGAAATGATTTTAGAACAAAATGGGCAATATTCTATTATTGTAAGTATTCTTGGGAACGTACTTACTTTGGAAGATTCTTACACATGGGAAAACGGTAGTGCAATAACATATGACCATATAGATATATATGTTGAATGGTCACAGCAATCCATGGAAAACCCAGGTATTTTAAAACATTTTAGAGAAGTCACTGTATTTTTTAGATATGCTGATTTTGAAAGTTTTAATATTGGTTTTAAAAGTAATTTTTCAAATGAAGCAGAATTTATAGAAATGTTTTTAAATCAATCTGGCGGAACTTGGGGAGAATTTACTTGGGGAGAATCTACGTGGGGAGAAGCTATAATTGATAATTTTGTTGATAGAACATATGTCCCAAAAAATCTATCAAGAGCACACATATTATATCCAATAATAAAAAACGGTAAAGGTAGATCAAGATTTGCTTTCCAAGGAATGTCGTTAATTTTTGAAAATATGAGTGAGAGATTTAAAAATGGCAGTCCTACCAGCAACTAAAAAAATAACCAGAGCTGATTTAGGCAAAGATGCACCTGATTGGGTTAATAATCTTCTTGAACCATTAAATAGTTTTATAGAACAAATCTATACTTCATTTAATCGAAACATAACATTGCCAGAGAATGTTGCAAGTCAAATAATTACAATAGAAATTAATACTACTTCAACATATTCAACTGGAGATTTTCCATTTACTAATTTTAAAAGAACACTTGCAAGAAAAGCAAATTTGCTTATAATAGGGAAAGCAGTTGAATCAGGAAATTCTAATTTTATAAATGGAGTTTTCCCTACGTGGGAAGATAATAATGGAACTATTGCAATAAATTATATTTCTGGCTTGGCTAATTCAAAGAAATATTATTTTACTTTTTTGTTAATATAGGAGAATTAAATGCCAAACATAATAGATGCATCACAAAGACGACAAGACCAATCACAAATGGAAAATCCAATATTAGGCGGAGGGCAGTCTGGCATAATTTCTCCGCAGTCTCCACAAACAAATGCAAAAGCTGTTGGTTCTGGACAATTTACTAACTTAACTGATTATATTACTGCTAATCAAGGAGGTTCGGAAAATCTTGGAAGTGCAATAGAATCTGATGTTCAAAATAAAGCATCTACAGCTCAAAATCAATTTCAGCAAACTGTAAATCAAAATAAACCAGTAGCACAAGAATTTGCACAAGCAAGAACTAATTTTCAAGATTATTTCAAAAAACCATCACTAACGCAATCAGACGTTGAAAGTGCAACAAAATTGCGAACTGGAAATACTGGCTTTGAAAATAAATACAATACTGCAATACAAAACATAAACACAGCTAAAACTGGGTATAATACTGAAAAACAAAATTTATCAAATTTAGGTCAAGGAAAAACTCTTACAAGTTATTTGAAAGGCTTTGGAGAAAATCCATCTGCAAAAACTATGGGAGAAGTTGGTCTTACTAGATTTTTAGTAAATCAAACACAGCCAGGACAGCGTGCATTACAGACGGCAAATACTATAGCTCAAAATATGCAAGCAAATGCACAACCAGACATTCAAGAAATCTCAAATGCTTATAGTCAGATTTCTCCCGATGCTTTACAAAGTTATTCCGACACTCAACGACAAAACTATATTAATTCATTGGGTGCTATTGATAAAACTAGAGCTGGTAGAAACATTGCAAGCAATCTTGGGATTAGTGATTTAAACCAAGAACAAAATGCTTATAATCAACAAATGCAAAATTTACAGAATGCAAGACAACAATATGCTCAAAGGCAAAATGCTATAAATAATATTTCTCAATTATCAAATGAACAAATACAACAATTACTACAAGAAGAAATTAATAAATCTGGCGGAAGAGAAAGAACTGGAGTATTGTTGCCAGGACTTGCTGGGGCTGATCCAAATATGATATATCGTGGTGAACAAGCAATGATTGGTGGGAAATATGCTGATCCAAACGAAATTAACCGTACTAATTTAAAAGGAAGATTTGAATCAAGTTTAGCATCTTTACAGCAACAACAAGCTGATTATCAAAAAGCATTAGAGTCTAATAAATATAATCAATATCAATCTCAATTAGCAAATGCTAATACTGTTGGTTCTGCTTTAAATACAAATGAAATTGCAAGATTGCAAGCATTACAACAATTGTCTGGATGGGGCGGATTAAATGAATTTTTAGGGGGTAGTATTTAGATGAGTGTATTATCAGAAGCATTTAAAAATGCTGGCAATTTAAATAATTATTTTGGATCTTTTGGGAACTGGGCTGGAGGTGGAAATAGTGCAGATCAAAGTGCTTTGGCTACAATGGCTGGAGTATATGGTGCAAATCCAATTCAATTGCAAAATTTGGATTTTACTGATTATGCTGCACCGACTTCATTTACTGCACAACAAATATATAACCCAGAAGAATTATCAGACAGCGAACTAAAGGCTTTATTATCAAATGAAAGGCTAGGTGGGCTATATAGCACACAAGAAGATGTACTTGCAAGATTAGGAGATTATACTGAATCGGGAATGTCTGCTATAGATCAAGCAAGATTGGCGGAAATCCAAAATCAAATAAACCAACAAAACAGAGGAAACCAAGAAGCTATTATTCAAAATATGGCTCAACGTGGATTGGCTGGTTCTGGATCTGAATTGGCAGCAAGATTAAATGCACAACAAGGTTCTGCACAGGCTGGATTTTTGGCTGGTAGTGATATAGCTGGTCAAGCTGCACAAAGAGCATACGATGCATTACAATCACAAGGAGCATATGCTTCACAATTGCAAGGACAGCAATATGGTCAAATGTCAAATGCAGCTCAAGCACAAGATTTAATTAATAGATATAACAATGAAAATACAAACCAAGCATTGATGGAAGATTGGAGAAACAGGCAAAGTATTGCAAATATGAATACAGCAGCAGCTAATCAAATTGCTCAACAAAATACTGAATTAGCAAATCAAGAAAGATTATATAATACTACACAAAAGCCTATGAATCAATATGCAATGCAATCTAATCAGGCATCTATGGCACAGCAAGGGTTAGGAAATCAAGCTCAAATTTCAGCTCAAAATGCAGCAAGCAACATGGGATTCTGGGGAGGATTGTTAGGAGCTGGAATACAAGGTGGAGCTTATTGGGCTGGACAATCGGCAGGTAAAACACCAGCAGCATCAGCAGGTAAAGATGCTGGTTTTGCTACAGGAGGTAGATAATGCCAGCAATGATTAAAGACAAATATGGGAATGCAATATACGAAGGAGAACCTGGGTATGCAAATGCATTATCAGAACAAAAAAAATTTTTAGAACAATTAGATGCAAAACTTGGTTCTACTCCACAACAAAATGTTTCTACGCCTACTGTACAACCAACTCCATTAGGAGGTGCATTTTCTACTCCAACAATAAGTCCAATAGAAAATATTTCTAAAACTTTATTAACTCCTAAAGAAGAAACTGTTCCTCAGTATCAGCAAGATTCACCTTTTGATTATTTAAGTAAAAATATTTTTACTCCAACTGCAAATGCATTAAGTGCTGGAGCAAAAGGAATAGGAAGTTTTGCATCTGATGTAGGACAAGGAATAAAACAAACTGTTTCCGACGTAGGAAATTTTGCAGATAGGAACAGAGTAGGGCTTGGGGGATTTGCTACTGCTATTGGTGCTGGATTAGCCAGAAGAGATCCATCAGAAGCATTAGCAAATTATAATAGGGCTATTATTCAAAACAAACAACAAGCTCAAGAAGAAGAAAAATTTAAAATGGCTACTGACGGGAATCATCCGTACAACCAACAATTTAGAGAATTATTTGCTAAAATGTTGCCAGACGTTACTGCTAAATTTGGCGATAGATTTAATAGTATGACAGTGCAGAATTTTAAAGATGCTGGCATGGGTGATTTGCCAGTTTTAATTGAAAAACAAATAGAAATTTCAAAAAATGATCCAAATTCTGCCATTAGTAAACGTACAAGAGATATGGCATCTTCACAATATGGGATTCAAATTAAACCAGATGTTAGTGCTAATGAAGTACCTAGATATATAGAAGCATTAAAAACTCAAAATGAAATGGCTAACAAACGGGAAGAAATAGGCATTAAAAAAGGTAAATTAGAAGTAGAGACTGGCAAAGCTTTATCTGATAAAGAAAACAAAGAAAATTTATTAAAAATTAAACAAGCAGAAGAATCAAGAAATCAGCAAATGTTTGAACCACAACTTACAGAGCAACAAGCAAAAGCAAAAATTGCAACTGAAACTCAACAAGATGTAATTGCTAGAACACAAGCAGAGTCGCAAAAAGAACAATATTTATTTAAGTCAATGGATTATAATTCTGATTTATCCAAAAATACAAGAAAATCTTTTCTCGAAACTTATCCTAAATATAAATATTTGATTAGTAAAAATATGTCTGACGCAGACATAAAAGAAATTGAAACAAAAGTTATTCCTAATTTAGTAAAAGAAGAAAAATCAAATATATCAGCAGAAAAAAGAACAAGGATGCAAACAAATGCACAAATTCAAGCTCAAACTATAAGAGATAAAAATGCAAATTATAGAGCATCACTTGTAAATCAATTAGGTAAACAAAGATTAAGTGAAACAGCTAGACATAATCTTGCAACGGAAGATATAAATAGAAAAAAAATAAGTGAAAAATATGCTGATACATATATTTCAGAAGGTGATTTAAACAACCAAGGATTAACTAAACCAGCCATATTAAAAAAATTAGAATCTGGTTCTGGAGCTAAAGAATTAATTAGGAATGCAAATAGCATTATGAATAATATTGACAATTTAAAACCAACAGATGCTTTAGGTTTAACTGAATTATCTGGTCAATTGCAATCATTATATACTAATATGGGATTAGATGTAAAACAAAACAAAGCACTTGGAGCTTATGACCAAGGTGTTCGAGATTTATTGTCTGAAATGGCTGTTAATCCTAATAGTGTAAAAGCATATGCTAAAAAGAAATTTTTAAAAGGTCAATATAAAGCTGTAATTGATTCCGTAAATAGTGCATATAAAGCAAAATCAATACAGCAAAAATGGGATGAAAGAATTGGATCTCCAGTTGATTATACCTTAAAATTAAACAGAGCTGTAATAGATAATGATCCTGAAGCAATGCAAGAATTTTCTGATTTAGGATATGAAACAGATGATTTATTAAAAGCATATAAAAATAGTATGCCTTTAAAAAGGAAAGGTGAATAACAATGCCTGCATTAACTAAAGAACAAGAAGAAAACTTTAAAAAAGCATATTCTAAAAACACTATCCCTCAATCAAAAGCTGACGTTCAACTAGAAGAAAAACTTCCATACTCCGATATGAAAACTCCAGATCAATTTACCAAGATAGAATCAGTATTGACTGGGCTTACAAATACTATGGGATTAGGTGAAACATTTTTCCCTGAAATAATTAAACGATTGTATAACAAAAAAACTGGATTGAATATGCCAGACGAACAAGCAAGACAAATGTCTAGTAAAATATTCGACCAAGCCTACGAGCAAAATCCAATGTCGTACATGGCAGGGAGAGGAACAGGTGAAGTTGCTGCTGGAACTGGAGTATCTGCTGCTGCTGGTGGGCTTACTAAGGCTGCAAAAATTGTAGATTACTTAGACTATTTTCCAAAAATGGCTGGTGCTGTTGAAAAATTTGCTGAACCAGCAATATATGGTTCTATTAGTGGAGGCTCTACTGCATTACGTGGTGGCAATATGCAAGATGTTGCGGAGAGTGCTGCCCTTGGTGGAGCATTGCCAGCAGTAATTCCTAAAGGAGCACAAATGATTAAAAATGCTCCAGGTAAAATTCGAGATGTAGCAAAAGGTGCTACTCGATTTTTTACAGGCACTACAAAAGAATTGGCTGATTTTATAGATACTAATCCTCAAATAGCAAAACAA
>JACCDP011376747.1_pt1 | contig 18210 bp, 19 predicted proteins | sample 7445841 | NCBI WGS metagenome assembly JACCDP01 (sample SAMN15323441, study PRJNA562643) | freshwater metagenome | isolation source: river surface water | place: USA:Blue River Watershed | collected 2017-08-17
ATGGCCTTGACATCATCCTCCAAGGTCGGGCGTCCCAAGCGAATTTTGATGGCGCTGAAGTTGCCCTCGGCCACCAGGCTGCGGGCTTCCTCAGCCAATTTTTCTTGCGGTATCAGCCACAAACCATTGGTGTTGTAGGTGCGGATTTTTCCCACACTGCCACCCAACATGGCGGCCAAGGGCAAGCCTGCGGCTTTGGCCAACGCATCCCAGATGGCCATGTCCAAACCTGCAGCGGCAATCACACTCACCCCTTGTCGCCCAAGCAAATGCATGGCTCCCATCACATCGCGGTACATGTCGAGTGGTGCCAAAGTGCGGCCTTTGAACGCATCGGCCATGTCTTGGATCATCGGCCCCACATAGCGGACCGCGTTCTTCAAATAGGACTCTAAATAACTGCGGCCGATCACACCTTCTTTGGTGTGCACGTCGACCAAAATGAAGGGCCATTCGGGGTAAGTGCCTACCTTGGCCACGACAGGGCGTCGCATGGGAATGGCAACGGCACGAACGGTCACGCGCTCAAAGGTCAGTTTTTCAAAAGCTTTCATTCAAATACCTCGGTGAACATGCCTCGACTCAAGCAGCAATGGCTTGGTGGCGTGGGTCATGGAACTGCGCCAGCTGTTGTTCCAACTGCTGGCGGTACGTCGCCACTGTAGCCAATTTCACGTGACCATCACCCCTGATCTGTTGCGGCAGTGACAGCATGTGCGCCGAAGCGCCAAGTCAATCGAATCGATGGGTTTGTTGCGCGGACGGTGGCTCATCCACCCCACATCAAATCGACACCAGTTTGCGAATGCCTTTGTCTTTCATCTCCGAACCAGGGCCGCGTGCAATGACCTCGCCACGCTCCATGACCAGGTACTGATCGGCCAATGCCTCGGCAAAATCGTAATACTGCTCGCACAACAAAATGGCCATGTCGCCACGTGCGGCCAAGCACTGGATGACACGCTCGATGTCTTTGATGATGCTGGGTTGGATGCCTTCGGTGGGTTCATCCAGCACCAACAATTTGGGCTTGCCTGCCAACGCACGGGCAATCGCCAATTGCTGTTGCTGCCCGCCCGACAAATCACCCCCGCGCCGGTGACGCATTTGCGCGAGGATGGGAAACAACTCAAACAGCTCAGCAGGTATGTCAGCAGACGCCGGTTGGGTGGCCAGCCCCATGCGCAAATTGTCTTCCACCGTCAATCGGTTGAAGATGTCACGTCCTTGCGGCACATAACCAATGCCTGCACGAGCGCGTTCATAAGGCGTGGCATGGGTGATGGTGAACCCTTGAAAACCAATGTGTCCTTGGCGCACAGGCACCAAACCCATCAAGGCTTTGAGCAAAGTGGTTTTGCCCACACCGTTGCGCCCGAGCAGCACAGTCACCTGTCCGGCTTGGGCGGTCAAACTGACATCGCGAAGAATGTGCGAGCCACCGTAATATTGTTGAATGTGTTCTATGGCCAGCATGGCTCAGCGTCCCAAATAAACTTCGATGACACGCTCATTGGCCTGTACATCGTCAAACGAACCTTGTGCCAGCACAGCGCCATCGCACAACACGGTCACCACATCAGCGATTTGTCGAATGAACGCCATGTCGTGCTCGACCACCATCAATGAATGCTTGCCTTTGAGAGACAAAAACAACTCGGCGGTGCGCTCGGTTTCCTGGTCTGTCATGCCAGCCACGGGTTCGTCCAACAACAGCAACTTGGGGTCTTGCATCAACAACATGCCAATCTCAAGCCACTGCTTTTGGCCATGGCTCAAGTTACCTGCTTGACGCAACACGTCGTTTTGCAAATGGATGGTTTGCAGCACTTCCATCAAGCGATCTTTTTGTTCGCCGTTGAGCGCGAAACGCATCGACGCCCCCACCCCTTTGGCGGTTTTGAGGGCCAGCTCCAAATTTTCAAACACGCTGAGTTGCTCGAACACGGTGGGTTTTTGGAACTTGCGCCCAATGCCCATTTGCGCAATCTCGGGTTCGTTGTGGCGCAACAAATTGATGGTGCTGCCAAAAAACACTTGGCCGCTGTCAGGCCGGGTCTTGCCGGTGATGATGTCCATCATGGTGGTTTTGCCCGCACCGTTGGGACCAATGATGCAGCGCAGTTCACCCACCCCGATGTCCAATGACAAATGGTTGATGGCTTTGAAGCCGTCAAAGCTGACATTGACATCTTCCAAATACAAGATGCGTCCATGAACAAGGTCTAACTCACCGGGTTGATGGATGCGCGAGAAACTGGCTGCTCGCCCACCTGAGTTGACCGCAGTTTCTTGTTGGAGTTTGTGTTTCTCAAGACGCTCTGCGCCTTGGTTCATCAGCTCTGGCGTCATTCGGATGCTCCCTTGCGATCACTGAGTCGGCGCTTGAGGCTGCCGATCAATCCAATCACACCTTGCGGCATGAACAAGGTCACCGCGATGAACAAAGCACCCAACACGTACAACCAATATTCAGGTGCAACCACCGTGAGCCAACTCTTGGCACCATTGACCATGAAGGCACCCACGATCGGGCCAATCAACGTGGCGCGCCCGCCCACAGCCGCCCAAATCGCGATTTCAATGGAGTTGGCAGGGCTCATTTCGCTGGGGTTGATGATGCCAACCTGTGGCACATACAACGCGCCTGCGACACCACACATCACCGCTGAAATCACCCAAATGCTGAGCTTGTAGGGCAAGGGCGAATAGCCAGAAAACATGACCCGGCTTTCAGCGTCACGAATGGCTTGCAAGACACGGCCATATTTGCTTTGCACCAGCCAACGCGCGGTCAAATAGCAACCCAATAAGCACAAGCCGGTCATGACAAACAACACCATGCGCATGGATGGGGTGGCGATCGGGATGCCCAAAATGCGCTTGAAATCGGTGAAGCCGTTGTTGCCACCAAAGCCGGTTTCATTGCGAAAGAACAGCAGCATGAACGCAAAGGTCATGGCTTGGGTGATGATCGAGAAGTAAACGCCTTTGATGCGTGAACGGAATGCGAAATAGCCAAACACGCATGCCAGCAAACCTGGTGCAAGCACCACCAACAACACAGTGGCGACAAAGCTGTCGCTGACATACCAATGCCAAGGCAAGGCTTTCCAGTCGAGGAACACCATGAAGTCGGGCAGTTCAGATTTGTAATTGCCGTCGGTGCCAATTTGTCGCATCAGGTACATGCCCATCGCATAGGCGCCCAACGCGAAGAACAAGCCATGTCCCAAAGACAAAATGCCTGTGTAGCCCCAGATCAAATCCATGGCCAAGGCACAGATGGCAAAGCACATGATCTTGCCGACCAAGGACACTGCGAAATCGCTCATGTGCAACGGGTGCGACACAGGCAACCCTAGGTTGAGCAATGGCACCAGTACACCGACGACCAACAGCAAGCCGATGAACACTGCCCATCCCATGGGGGGCAACAAACGAGGGGGTTGAGGAAGCGTGATCTGTGACATGTCAAGCCTCCGCACTGCGACCCTTCATCGCAAACAAACCTTGCGGCCGTTTTTGGATGAAGACGATGATGAACACCAGCACAGCGATTTTGGCCAGCACCGCGCCGGTCCAACCTTCGAGAAATTTGTTGAGCACACCCAAGCCCAATGCGGCATACACCGTGCCCGCCAATTGGCCGACACCGCCGAGCACCACCACCATGAACGCGTCAACGATATAGCCTTGCCCCAAGTCCGGACCCACATTGCCAATCTGACTCAACGCACACCCAGCCAGCCCTGCAATACCAGAACCCAGTGCAAATGCATACGTGTCAATGCGCGCGGTGTTGACCCCCATGCAAGACGCCATGGCGCGGTTTTGTGTGACGCCGCGCACAAACAGGCCCAAGCGTGTTTGACTGATCAGCAAGGCCACACCTGCCAATACCATCAATGCGAACACCACAATCAACAAGCGGTTCCATGGCAAGCTCAAATTCACCAGCACTTGGATGCCGCCGCTCATCCAAGACGGGTTTTCCACCGCAACGTTTTGTGCGCCGAACAGGGTTCGCACGGTTTGCATCAGTATCAAACTGATGCCCCATGTGGCGAGCAAAGTTTCCAACGGGCGGCCGTACAAATACCTGAGCACGGTTCTTTCAAGCACGGCACCAACCAAGGCCGATGACAAAAACGCCACGGGCAAAGCCGCCACCAAGTAATAGTCAAATGCCGCGCCCATGTGTTGACGGAAAAACGCTTGCACCACATACGTGGCATAGGCACCGACCATCATCAACTCACCGTGCGCCATGTTGATCACCCCCATCAAACCATAGGTGATGGCCAGACCCAAGGCAACCAACAACAAGATGGAACCCAAGCTCAAGCCGGTGAACAACGCACCCAAGCGCTCGCCCCAGGCCAACGCTGATTTGATCTCTGACAGTGAAGCCAGCATTTGCGCTTTGACTGCCGCATCCGTTTCTTGCGTCATTTGTTGGTTCAACAGCAATTGCGTGTTCGGTGTTTTGCTTTTGCCCAACGCTTTGGCCGCGGCCAATCGCACGGCGGCATCTGGGTTGGTGATGTCAATCGCCGCTTGCGCCAACAACAGCAACTCGCTGATGGCTGCGTTCGTTTCAACAGACAAGGCTTTGTCTAACAATGGTTTTTTACTGGGGTCGGGTTCAGACACCAAAGCCTTGGCGGCTTTCATGCGCACGGCCTCATCAGGGCTGAGCAGCTGCAGCGCGGCCAGTGCGGAATCAATCTCGCCGCGCATGCGGTTGTTGCTCACCACGCTTTCTGCGTTGGCAGGAATGTCCACCGCTTGTCCGGTGGCCGGATCGATGCCCTTGCCGTCTCTGACCATGATCACTTGCTGACCCGCCATCACCACCGCGTCATCGGCCAAGGCCTGTAAAAACACGGCGGTGGAAGCATCCGCCTGTGTCAAGGCTTTTTGCAGACTGTCGATGCGGGCATCGGTCTCACCGGAGACCATGTCTTGCACCTGTTGTGGCGTCAGTGCCAGCGCTGTTGTCGTATTCAACAGGCACAAACACCCCACCCAAAACCAAGCTGTCGCTTTCATACCTTCTCTTTTCGCTGTTCATCAAAAGGGGGAGTGACTTGCGTCCTCCCCCTTGTCTTTCTCTGACAGCATTGACTGCCCCAACAGTCAATGCGTTACCGCATGGGTTACTTCTTGACAGGCTCGTCAGGCTTCTTGTCGTTGCCTTCGATGAACGGGCTCCATGGCTTGGCTTTCACAGGACCGGGTGTTTTCCAGACCACGTTGAACTGACCATCGGCCTTGATCTCGCCAATGAACACCGACTTGTGCAAGTGGTGGTTCTTCTCGTCCATTTTGCTGACGATGCCGCTGGGCGCGGTGAAGGTTTGACCAGCCATGGCGGCGATGACTTTGTTGACATCGGTGGACTTGGCTTTCTCTACCGCTTGCTTCCACATGTTGATACCGATGTAAGTGGCTTCCATCGGGTCGTTCGTCAAAGGCTTGTCTTTGTGACCGGCGATGCCTTTGGCTTTGGCATAGTCAGACCATTTTTTGATGAACGCGTCATTGGCTGGGTTTTTGATCGATTGGAAGTAATTCCAAGCGGCCAGGTGACCCACAAGCGGCTTGGTGTCCACGCCGCGCAATTCTTCTTCACCCACAGAGAAAGCGACCACAGGCACGTCTTTGGCCTTCAAACCTGCGTTGCCAAGTTCTTTGTAGAAAGGCACATTGGAGTCACCGTTGATGGTGGAGACCACGGCTGTTTTGCCGCCTGCAGAGAATTTCTTGATGTCAGCCACGATGGTTTGGTAATCCGAGTGACCAAATGGTGTGTATTTTTCATCGATGTCGGACTCTTTCACGCCTTTGCTTTTCAAGTAAGCGCGCAAAATTTTGTTGGTGGTGCGGGGGTACACATAGTCAGTGCCCAACAACACCCAACGCTTGGCAGCGCCACCGTCTTTGCTCATCAAATAGTCAACCGCAGGGATCGCTTGCTGGTTGGGTGCCGCACCGGTGTAGAACACATTCTTGGACAGTTCTTCACCTTCGTATTGCACGGGGTAGAACAGCAAGCCGTTCATTTCTTCCACGACGGGCAACACAGATTTGCGTGACACCGATGTCCAGCAACCGAAAATCACGGCCACTTTGTCTTGGCCCAATAACTGTTTGGTTTTTTCAGCAAACAAAGGCCAGTTGGAAGCCGGGTCGACGATCACGGGCTCGAGCTTTTTGCCCAGCACGCCACCTTTGGCGTTGATTTCATCAATGGCCATGAGCACCGTGTCTTTCAACACAGTTTCAGAAATGGCCATGGTGCCCGAGAGGCTGTGCAACACACCGACTTTGATGGTGTCGGCGGCTTGTGCAGCGGTCATGTACAAAGATCCGCTGGCGACTGCGGCGGCAGCGACCAGGGTTTTCAAATGAAAGCGACGGTTAAACATGCGATGGGCTCCAAATCAATTCAAGGGTTAGAAGAAACGCGCCTTGTGGGCTGCGCCCTTAGCCTTTGCAAGCCTTGTGCCATGCTGCAAAAGATGCCCATCAAAGCTTTTTAACGGGTTCATGCCTGTCTTTGGGGTGCCCATGCACCAGCACAACACACCATCGGCTGCGAACTGCACCAAAACCATGCGACCTGCTGATCCCCAAAGGGGTGCAACCCAAGGCACGCCATTTGCATCACAATCCGAAACGTTCATTGACTCACTTGCAGCCCAGACCATGGAACTCACGCCCCGCGAAAAAGACAAACTGTTGATCTTCACTGCCGCGCTGTTGGCTGAACGGCGCAAGGCCAGGGGTTTGAAACTCAATTACCCCGAGGCCGTGGCATTCATCAGCGCCGCGGTCATGGAAGGCGCGCGCGATGGCAAGACAGTCGCGCAATTGATGAGCGAAGGCCGCAACATCTTGACGCGCGCAGATGTGATGGACGGCATCGCCGACATGATTCCAGACATTCAAGTGGAAGCCACGTTTCCTGATGGCACCAAACTCGTCACTGTCCATCAACCCATTGTTTGAACGCCTCATTTTGTAAAGGACCCCCTCATGTTGAAGTTGTTTGCTTCCCTTGCATTGCTCGCCGTCACACAGGCCATGGCGCATCCTGGTCATGGCGAACCTTCTCCGCATTCGCACGCTTCTGATTTCATGGGACTGCTGGTGCTGGTGGTGGTGCTGGCTGGCATTTGGTGGGAAAGCCGCAAATGAGCCGCATGATTCCAGGCGAGATGTTCATCGACGCCGGTCAACACGCATTGAACACAGGCAGACGCACTTGCACCTTGCTGGTGAAAAACGCGGGCGACCGGCCCATCCAAGTCGGCTCGCATTATCACTTTGCAGAAACCAACCAGAGCTTGCAATTCGATCGCCACCAAGCCAGTGGCATGCGCTTGAACATTGCATCAGGCACCGCCGTGCGGTTTGAACCCGGGCAAGAACGCACGGTTGAACTGGTGGACTATGCGGGCGGGCGAGAGGTTTACGGTTTTCGCGGTGAAGTGCAAGGCGCATTGAAAGGCAAGCACTGATGGCACACATAGAAAAACGCGCTTACGCAGAAATGTACGGCCCGACGGTGGGAGACCGTGTGCGCTTGGCCGACACCGACCTGATCATCCAAGTGGAAGACGATCACACCTTGCGCGCCGGCAGCCATGGCGAGGAAGTGAAATTCGGCGGCGGCAAAACCATACGCGATGGCATGGCGCAATCGCAGCGCACACGCAACGGACCACTTGGCACCGGCGCACAAGCCGGTGGCGCCATGGACGCGGTGTTGACCAATGCATTGATCATCGATCACTGGGGCATCGTCAAAGCAGACATCGGCATCAAGAACTCACGCATTGCTGCGATTGGCAAAGCGGGCAACCCTGACACCCAACCCGGCGTGGACATCGTCATCGGGCCCGGCACAGAAATCATTGCTTGCGAAGGCATGATCGTGACAGCCGGCGCGATTGACACCCATATTCACTTCATCGCACCCCAACAAATCGAAGAAGCCTTGGCCAGTGGCGTGACCACCATGCTGGGTGGCGGCACCGGCCCAGCCACAGGCACGTTTGCCACCACTTGCACGCCGGGGCCTTGGAATTTGGAACGCATGCTGCAAGCCGCAGACGCTTTCCCGATGAACTTGGGTTTTTTGGGCAAAGGCAATGCATCGCTGCCAAACGCATTGCATGAGCAAATCAATGCAGGCGCGATCGGTCTGAAATTGCATGAGGACTGGGGCACCACGCCTGCAGCGATTGACAACTGTTTGAACGTGGCCGAAGCCACCGACACACAAGTGGCCATCCACACCGACACCTTGAATGAATCGGGTTTTGTCGAAGACACCATCGCCGCATTCAAAGGCCGCACCATCCACACGTTCCATACCGAGGGTGCGGGCGGCGGACATGCACCGGACATTTTGAAAGTGGTCGGCGAGGCGAATGTGTTGCCGTCTTCGACCAACCCCACCCGCCCTTACACCATCAACACTCTCGATGAGCATGTGGACATGCTGATGGTGTGCCATCACCTGGACCCATCGATTGCCGAGGATTTGGCATTTGCCGAAAGCCGCATCCGTCGCGAAACCATCGCAGCCGAAGACATCTTGCATGACTTGGGCGCGATCAGCATGTTCAGCTCTGACAGCCAGGCCATGGGGCGCGTAGGCGAGGTCATCATGCGTTGCTGGCAGACCGCCCACAAAATGAAGCAGCAACGCGGCCCTCTGCCGGGCGACACCGATCGGCACGACAACGCGCGTGTCAAACGCTATGTGTCCAAACTGGCCATCAACCCCGCGATTGCCCACGGCATCAGCCACGAGGTGGGCAGCATCGAGGTGGGCAAATGGGCTGATTTGGTGTTGTGGAAGCCCGCGTTTTTCGGCGTCAAACCTTTCATCATCATGAAAGGTGGCTTCATTGCCATGGCCGCCATGGGTGACCCGAATGCATCCATTCCCACCCCGCAACCAGTGCATTACCGACCCATGTTTGGCGCATTCGGTGGTGCGTTGCACCGTGGCTCGCTCAGCTTTGTGTCCCAAGCCGGATTGGCCGCTGGCATTGGCGAACGGTTTGGTCTGCACAAAACCTTGAGCGCGGTGAAAAACATCCGTGGCATTGGCAAACGGCACATGCTGCACAACGATTTGACACCGCACATGGCGATTGACCCGCAAACTTATGCGGTGCGTGCCGACGGCCAGTTGCTGACCTGTGAACCCGCCAGCAGTTTGCCCATGACGCAACGTTATTTCCTGTTTTAGCATGGTCCATTTTTCAAAACTCGTGCGCCAAGGTGCTGGTCTGGCCAAACCTTTGCTCAAACGCGCGCACAGCGTGACACTGGATTGGGACATCCGACAAAAAAGCCGGTTCGAAGCCACCGACAACCAAGGACGCAGCGTGGGTGTGTTTTTACCGCGCGGCACCACCGTGCGGGGGGGTGATGTGCTGATTGGCGAAGACGGCTCTTTGCTTCAAGTGCAAGCGGCGGCGCAACCGGTATTGCGCATCACCCACGACGCCATGCACGGCAGTGTGTTCGACCTGACACGTGCAGCCTATCACTTGGGTAACCGGCATGTGCCCATCGAGTTGCAAGTTGACCATTTGAAAATCGAGCCTGACCATGTGTTGGCCGACATGCTGCGCGCCATGCATTTGCATGTGGTGCAGGTCAACGAAACCTTCGAGCCCGAAAGTGGTGCCTATGGCGACCAAGCCAACCATTCGCATGGTCACGCCCATCACGCCGCACACGATCACCATCCACACCCGCATGTGCATGGCCCTGACTGTCACCATGACCACTGAGCAGGTACGCATGGCATGACCCATGACACGAATGGCATGCAGGCCCACCAGTTGCTGTGGTTGCTGCAATTGGCTTCACCCGCCTTGCCGGTGGGTGGTTTTTCTTATTCTGAAGGGCTGGAGGCCGCCGTGGAACACGGCTTGGTCACCGATGAACACAGCGCCTCTCAATGGTTCATCGACCAATTGCATTTGGTCCAAGCACGCAGTGAATGGCCGGTGCTGGCCCAAGCCATGCGCGCTTGGCAACGCCATGACACCGTGCAGTTACAACAGCTCAGCCAATGGGTGCTGCAAACCAGAGAAACCCATGAGATGCGTTTGCAAACCGAACAAATGGGTCGCTCGCTGCTGGCATGGTTGCACAACCACCCCTCAGCCAACGGCACCGACATGGCTTTGTGCGAACAACTGCCGCCCACTTGGCCCTTGGTCATGGCGCTGGCATTGCAAACCCAAGACATTCCAATCCAACAGGGCTTGTTGAGCTGTGCCTTTGGCTGGGCAGAGAACATGGTGCAAGCCGCCTTGAAATCGGTGCCGCTGGGACAACTCAGCGGTCAACGCATATTGGCCGCCTTGAGCAGGGCCATTCCAGAGGCGGTCGACCATGCACTGGCTGTGCCTGACAATGGGCAGCAAGCCTTCAGCCCGCGCTTGGCCATTTTGTCAGCGCGCCACGAAACCCAGTATTCAAGATTGTTCCGATCATGAGCACACCACTTCACCACATTCCCCATCGCAGCAAAAAACTCCCGCCACTGCGCGTCGGTATCGGCGGCCCGGTGGGTTCAGGCAAAACCACCTTGCTGGAAATGCTGTGCAAAGCCATGCGCGAGCAGTACGACCTGATCGCGATCACCAATGACATCTACACCAAAGAAGACCAGCGCTTGCTGACCATCAGCGGTGCGCTGCCCGCTGAACGCATCATGGGTGTCGAAACCGGTGGTTGCCCGCACACGGCGATTCGCGAAGACGCCTCCATCAACCTCGAGGCCATCGATCGCATGTTGGAAAAATTTCCCAACGCGGACGTGGTGTTTGTCGAAAGCGGCGGCGACAACCTGGCTGCCACCTTCAGCCCGGAACTGAGCGACCTGACCATTTACGTGATTGATGTGGCGGCCGGCGAAAAAATTCCGCGCAAAGGCGGGCCTGGCATCACCAAAAGCGATTTGTTCATCATCAACAAAACCGATTTGGCCCCGCATGTCGGCGCCAATCTGGAGGTGATGAAGGCCGATACCGAACGCATGCGCACCGGCGCACAAGGCCTCAAACCTTTTGTCATGACCAACTTGAAAACACTCAGCGGCTTGGACAGCGTGGTGAAATTCATCCAAACCAAAGGCATGCTGGCAACAGCTTGAACACCCCATGAAAAAATTCTTTGCGCTGATTTGTTTGGCCATCAGCGGCGGCGCGCAAGCCGATGCACCGGTGTATGGGCCTGAATTGCAAGGCTTCGACTACCCCGCGCCGGTGTCGTATTTTCAATTCATTGCGCAACGTCAACCGATGCAAATGGCGTACTTGGATTACCAACCCGCCAAGCCCAAAGCGCCGGTCGTGGTGTTGATGCATGGCAAAAATTTTTGCGCGGCCACTTGGCATGACACCGCACTGGTCTTGCAACAAGCGGGGTTACGTGTCATCGTGCCCGACCAAGTGGGGTTTTGCAAATCCAGCAAACCACTGAATTACGAATACAGCTTCGCTGAACTTGCCAGCAACACACATGCCTTGTTGAAGTCACTGAAGATAGAAAAGGCCACCGTGATCGGTCACTCCATGGGTGGCATGTTGGCCACGCGTTATGCGCTGATGTACCCCGATGCAGTGACGCAATTGGTGTTGGTCAACCCTTTGGGCTTAGAAGATTGGAAAGCCCTGGGTGTACCCACACTGAGCGAGGACCAGTGGTATGCCCGTGAATTGAACCAAACCGATGAGCGCATGCGTCAATACCAACGCAAAACCTATTACGCCAACGAATGGAAGCCCGAGTACGAGCCATGGGTGCAAATGATCGCTGGCATGTACCGCGGCCCAGGTAAAGAAACCGTGGCAAGACATTCGGCGCAAGCCTACGTGATGATTTTTCATCAGCCCGTGCTCTACGAATTTCCCAACATCAAAGTGCCCACGCTGCTGTTGATCGGTGAAAAAGACACCACCGCCATCGGCAGAGACATGGCATCCGAGCCCATCAAATACACCATGGGCAATTACCGCGCCTTGTCACTCAAAGCCGTCAAAACCATTCCCGGCGCACAACTGGTGTTGTTTCCCGACCTCGGCCACGCCCCGCATGTGCAAAACCCCGATCGCTTTCACACCGCATTGGTCAATCAGTTGGTGGCGTTGGAAGCCGAATGACTAACGCACCGCCCAGCCACCGCTGACCGGGAACACCTGCCCGACAAAGCAGTCGGCGTGGCTGCTGCACAAGTAGGCGGCGAACTCGGCGTCTTCTTCGGGCTTGACCAACCTGCCCAACGGCACCTCGCGTTTCAAGCGCTCGATGAACCGGGGGTCGGCTTGTAACTGCGGCGGGAAATAGGTGGGGTTGTCGACGAAGTTTTGCGCGATGGCGTTGACCTGTATGCCGTGCGGCGCCAATTCAACACCGACAGCTTGCACATACGCCAGTTGCGCGCCACGGGCTGCGCTGTAACTCGATGAGCGCTTCATGCCTCGCAATGCACTGGCACTGCCCATGACGATGATCTTGCCGCGTTTGCGTGACAACATTTGCGGCAACACCGCTTTGACCAAGCGTTGCATGGGATGCACCATGGTGTTGAACAGGCGCTGCCATTCGGCTTCCTCCACCTCTGCTGCCGGTGTTGACGGCGCAGGCACAGCCAAATTCACCAGCAAGACATCGATTTGGCCATGTTGCTTCACCAACGCCGACGCTGCGTCTGGCTCGGTCAGTGAGGATGTGTCAGCCAACACAACGGCGCCATGCGATTGCAGTGTTTGGCACAACGCCGGCCCCATGAACACATCGGCTTGGGTGACCAAAATGCGCAAACCTTGCAACATGGCTTACTCGGGTAAATCGTTTTTGTCGTCGTCCATCGGCAGCAAAGCGACCTCGGGCAACACCGGTCTCGGTTTGCGTTTGCCATGGCAGGTGATGATTTCCACATACACCTGCGTGGCTTGCGCTTTGGCCGCCGCGTCAATCGATGCAATCACCTCAGACAAATGCACTGGCAAGGCTTCGTCTGCACTGGGTCCGAATTGGCATTGAAAGTCCCAAAAGTCCACCTCGGCAGGCAAAGGTCGGCGGCGCTCGCGTTTTAAATATTTCCGCACATCGTGTTTGATGGCATCGAGCACCCTGTCAGGATGCCGTCCTTCCACATGCAAGGGATAAGTTTTTTTCATGCGCGGATTATGCGGCCCTGAAGCCGCCACGCCAGCCGAGCGTTGATAATGCATTTTTTATCTGGGTGAGTGCCATGGCTGCTGTGATTGCCATTTGTACAGGGGCTTGTTTGGGTGCATTGGCACGCTGGCAACTGAGTGTTCACTTCAATATGCTGGGTTGGCTGCCTTGGGGCACGCTCTGTGCCAATTTGATCGGCGGCTACCTGGTCGGTGTCTGTGTCGCGGTGTTTCAGCAGATGCCCGAGCTTGACCCGTTGTGGCGCCTGCTGCTGGTCACCGGTTTCCTCGGTGCATTGACCACGTTTTCCTCGTTCAGCAGTGAGGTGGTGCAGATGCTGCTGAATGCCCGCTACGCGACGGCGCTGTTGACGGCCGGTTTACATTTGTTCGGCTCGTTGGCGCTGACCTTGGCTGGCATCAAAACGGTTGAATGGCTGGGTTGGCGGTAAGCGGCGCGTCAGCGCCATGCCCGACAGTGACCTGTACATGAGCACCACCTCCGTCACCGTCCAACGACTGTCTCAGCTAGAGCAGGCCAGAACCGCCATCATGCATGACGGCGACACGCATTCACCCTTGGTTGCCGACTGGATCAGCCAAAGCTGGCAACGCTGTTTAGCGCAAGGCATGCAACCGCATTACCAAGTCGGTTTCGACCCCTTGTCTGGCGCGCATGTCAAACGCACACTTGACCAAAACCACGAGCTGATCCAAGCCGCGCGCCCGGAGCTTGAGCGTTTGGGACGGGCGATCGCCGGCACGTCGTTTTTTCCGCTGATCACCGATGCGCAAGGCGTGGTGATCGACGTCGGTGCAGGTGTCGACCGGCACGACCGGCGGGTCGATGTGATTGCACGCATCGGCATCGATTTGAGCGAGCAGGCGGTTGGCACCTCGGCCATTTGCGCGGCATTGATCGAACAAAAACCCGTCTGGCTTCACCGGGGTGAGCACTTCTTCAAAGACACCTCGGTTTACAGCTGCGCTGGTGCACCGTTATGGAACGGCCAAGGCGAGTGCATCGGCATGCTGGACTTGACCGCTGTGATGACCCAAGAACGCCCCGAACTGATGCATTTGGCGGCCTTGTCTGCCCGCAGCATCAGCAACGCTTATTTGCTGAGCCAAGCTCACCATTTGTTGTTGCGCTTGAATTGGCCTGGCCGCTTGATGGGTGACGACAACGACGGCTTGGTGCTGCTCAACAGCGATGGCGAAGTGTTGGGCGCCAACATGTTGGCCCGAGAGATGCTGCACATGGTGGGCGAAAGCACCCCACATGCCAGCGACTTGTTTGCCATTCCCACGGGTTTGCTGTTTGACGGCGCCAACCGGTCTCAAACCATGGATGTACCGCTGTGGTCTGGCTTGAACTTGCAGGTGCGCAGTTGTTTGCAGCATGATTGCAACAACCCGTCACAACCGGCTACTACAGGCGCGCTGCAACAAATCCAATTGGCCATGATCAACACAGCGGTTGCCCACGCCAAAGGCAACGTGGCGCAGGCGGCCAAAGCCCTGGGCATCAGCCGTGCCACCCTTTACCGCAAGCTGTCGCGCAAGAACAGCCACTAGGCTTTTAAGTGCATACCTAGGCGCATAGAATGCGCGCTTGCCCTTACCACGGAGCCGGCTATGCAGGGATTACTCGCTTTTTCTAACGCGGTTGACAGATTCAACACTTGGATCAACCGCTACGTGATTTGGTTGATCTTGGCGGCCACCCTCATCAGCGCCATCAACGCCTTGGTACGCAAAATTTTCAACAACAGCTCCAACGCGTTCTTGGAGGTGCAGTGGTATTTGTTTGCGGCGTCGTTTTTGCTGGCCTCTTGCTACACCTTGCTGCAAAACGAGCACGTCAAAATCGACGTGGTGTATTCGCGCTTCACACGGCGCACCCAAACCCAAATCGACATTTTTGGCTTTGCCTGTTTCATGCTGCCCATGTGCACTGCCGTGATGTGGTTTGGTGTGCCGTTTTTCTGGAAAGGCCTCGTCAGCGGTGAAATGTCTTCCAACGCTGGTGGCTTGATCCGTTGGCCGGTGTACGCCATGATCCCGCTGGGCTTTGGCTTGTTGTGGTTGCAAGGCATGTCCGAATTGATCAAGCGCGTCGCCTTCCTCAAAGGAATCATCCCAGACCCGACGCTCAAGCCCGGCGAAAAATCCGCCGAAGAAGAACTGGCTGAAGAAATTCGCAAATTGGCCGAAGCCAAATCCCATCCCCACACCAACTGACACGGGACCACACCATGGAATTCATCAGTCACAACCTGGCCCCGATCATGTTCTTGGGGCTGATCATTTTCTTGATGCTGGGCTTTCCGGTGGCGTTCAGTTTGGGCGCTTGCGGCTTGTTTTTCGGCTTCATCGGTATTGAACTCGGTGTGTTGCCCGAGGCTTTGTTGCAAGCCTTGCCATTGCGCATCTTCGGCATCATGCAAAACGACACTTTGTTGGCGATTCCATTTTTCACGCTCATGGGCTTGATATTGGAACGCTCTGGCATGGCCGAAGACTTGCTGGACACCATCGGCCAATTGTTCGGACCGGTGCGTGGCGGTCTGGCCTTCGCCGTGATTTTTGTCGGTGCGTTGTTGGCCGCAACCACCGGGGTGGTGGCGGCATCCGTCATTTCCATGGGCTTGATTTCGCTGCCCATCATGTTGCGCTACGGCTATGACCGGCGCATCGCCTCGGGTGTGATCGCTGCCTCGGGCACCTTGGCGCAAATCATTCCACCTTCCTTGGTGTTGATCATCTTGGCAGATCAACTCGGTCGCAGCGTGGGTGAAATGTACAAAGGCGCTTTTTTACCTGGGTTCATTTTGACCGGCATGTACGTGACATTCATCATGGGCGTGGCCATCTTCCGCCCGCAATGGGTGCCTGCCTTGCCCTTGTCGGCCCGCACCATCCGAGAAGACAACGGTCAATCAGGTCTGCGGTCATTGTTGTTCTTGACGATTTTGTGTGTGTTGTCTGCCGTGACCTTGGCAGAAAACTACCCCGCCATCGTGGACTACTTGACTGGCAGCACAGGTGCCAATCCGGCGAAAGACGAAACGATTGTGGTCGCGCTTTTCAGCGGCGTGCTGTTGGCTTTTGTTCTGGCGGTAGTGAACAAAACCACTCGCCTAGGGTTGCTCTCCAACATGGCAGAGCGGGTCACCTTCGTGCTGATTCCGCCGCTGTTGCTGATCTTTTTGGTGCTGGGCACGATTTTCTTGGGCGTTGCCACCCCCACGGAGGGTGGTGCCATGGGTGCCTTGGGCGCCATCATCATGGCCACCGTGCGCAGACGGCTCAGCTATTCGCTGCTGAAACAAGCATTGACCTCGACCACCAAATTGTCCAGTTTTGTCATTTTCATCTTGATTGGCTCCACCTGTTTCAGCTTGGTGTTCCAGGGGGTGGATGGCCATGTCTGGGTGGAACATTTGTTGGGTGATTTGCCCGGCGGACAAGTCGGTTTTCTGATTGTTGTCAACATCCTGATCTTCATACTTGCGTTCTTCTTGGACTTTTTTGAACTGGCTTTCATCGTGGTGCCATTGCTGGGCCCCGTCGCAGAAAAACTCGGCATCGATTTGATTTGGTTTGGCATATTGTTGGGCGTGAACATGCAAACGTCCTTCATGCACCCGCCGTTTGGCTTTGCACTGTTTTACCTGCGAAGCGTCGCCCCGATCAAAGCGTACTTCGACAAACCGACGCAAAAAGAAATTCCGCCGGTCACGACCATGCAGATTTATTGGGGCGCTGTGCCCTACGTCATCATCCAAATCATCATGGTGGGCCTGATCATCGCCTTCCCTGAAATCGTCTCCAGCGGCTTGGACAAAGAAGAGGGTTTGAGTGCTGAGCAGGTTCAACTTGAAATGATGAACGCCACACAAGACGGTGCCGCTGGCTATGCAGCCCCTGAACCAGGCGCTGAGGCCACCCAGACCCCGGAAGAAGACCCGATGAAAATGATGCAAGAGTCCATGGAAAAGGATTCGACCAGCAAGTGAGGCTGGGGGCAGACTGCCGCGACACCCAAGTGCAGTCTGCCTTGCCCCCGCCCAAGAAAAAACCCCGTTGGCTTTTAACCAACGGGGTTTTTTTGAGTGGCGATTAGCTCAGAGCTTGACGCTTTGCATGTACCTGTCAAACGAGGCCTCTGAAAAACGGAACCACAGGTTTTGTTGTTTGCGAAACGCTGAATAGTCCGCGTACACCTTTTTCCAGTTCGGGTTTTTGGCGCTCAACTCGTCATACAAAGCCATGGACTCTTTGAACGCGGTGTCCATGACATCTTTGGGGAATGGCAAAACCTTGGTTTTGCTGGCCACCAGTTGCATCAGTGCACCAGGGTTGCGCGCATCGTATTTGGCTTGGCAATCCACATGGGCAAACGCAGACGCGCATTCGATGATGGATTTGTTGACCGCAGACAAACTGTTGTAGGCTTTTTCGTTGATGAAAAAGTCGAGTTCGGGGCCACCCTCCCAAAAACCCGGGTAGTAATAAAAAGGCGCCACCTTGTTGAAGCCCAATTTTTGGTCGTCGTAAGGACCGATCCATTCAGCAGCGTCAATCGTGCCTTTTTCCAAGGCTTGGTAAATCTCTCCGCCGGGAATGTTTTGCGGCACACCGCCCATGCGCTCAATCACCTTGCCGGCAAAACCGCCGACACGAAACTTCAGGCCCTTGATGTCTGCCAGCGATTTGACTTCCTTGCGAAACCAACCACCCATTTGCGAACCGGTGTTGCCCCCAGGGAAATTCACGATGTTGTACTGCTTGTAAAACTCGCGCATCAGTTTCAAGCCGTTGCCCTGAAACATCCAAGAAGTGGTTTGTCGGCTGTTGAGTCCGAACGGCACCGCACAACCCAATGCAAATGTTTCGTCCTTGCCGAAGAAATAGTAGGGCGCAGTGTGGGCCATTTCCACCGTGCCATTTTGTACGCCATCCACCACGCCAAACGGAG
>JACCDP010741523.1_pt1 | contig 18207 bp, 18 predicted proteins | sample 7445841 | NCBI WGS metagenome assembly JACCDP01 (sample SAMN15323441, study PRJNA562643) | freshwater metagenome | isolation source: river surface water | place: USA:Blue River Watershed | collected 2017-08-17
GTGCTATGAATGGATTCAAACCCTTTTATTCTTCTGCATAATTTACTGTATTTACTGCTTGTTTATTTCGGAAAGTGACAGAAGAGGGTTATAAATAGCCCGGTTTCCGAACATTTCAAAATACTGGGTTTTACGCTCAGAAGCAGCTTCAGGATCATCAAATGTGTAAACTAGGCTAGTACCTTCAAATTTCTGTTGTTTCACCCCGTTAACTTGGGTGGGTGCAGTAATTCCCGCCGCTTCAAAAATAGTTGGCGTAATATCAATGACATGATGGAATTGGCTACGAAGTCCGCCTTGATCTTTAATGCGATCGCCCCATGCAATAATTAAAGGGTTACGAGTTCCACCAAAATGAGACGCTATTTGTTTTGTCCATTGGAACGGAGTTGTACCAGCCCAAGCCCAAGCTGCATGATAATGATTAAAGGTTTTGGGACTACCTAAGTCATTCAAAGAAGCTAGAAGTTGTTCTCTGCTTTCGGGGACTTTATTGAAAACTTTTAATTCATTGACGCTACCTGCTAAACCACCCTCTGCACTAGCACCGTTATCACCGACGATGTAGAAAACTAAGGTGTTATCTAATTCACCAATTTGGTCAATGGCATTAATTAATCTTCCCACTTCATGGTCGGTATATGCTAAAAATCCCGCAAATACTTCCATTTCATGGGCATAGATTTTTTGATCATCTGGAGATAAGGAATCCCACGCTGGTAATTCTTGGGGACGAGGAGTAAGTTGAGCATTAGCAGGAATTACACCCAGTTGTTTCTGACGGACAAAGGTTTCTTCTCGTAATTTATCCCAACCTTGATTAAATTTGCCTTGATACTTGTCTATCCAGGCTTTGGGGGCGTGGTGAGGTGCATGGGTAGCACCCGTAGCCAAATAGGTAAAGAAAGGCTTTTCAGGGGCTATAGACTGTTGAGAATTAATCCAGGCAATTGCATGATCCACTAAATCTGGTGTCAAATGGTAATCAGGGTTGTTAATTGGTGGTGCAATCCGCTGGGTATTTTCGACTAAAGCCGGACTCCATTGGTTAGTATCACCACCCAAGAAACCGTAAAAATATTCAAATCCTAACCCTGTCGGCCAGCGATCAAAAGGACCAGCCGCACTGGTTTCATAATCTGGTGTATTATGCCATTTACCGAAAGCTGCGGTGTTATAGCCGTTTTGCCGTAATACTTCCGCTACAGTTGCAGCACTCTTAGGTAAGATTGTTGTGTAACCAGGAAAGCCTGATGCTAACTCTGCAACTACACCTGTACCCACCGAATGATGATTACGTCCAGTTAATAAAGCTGCTCTGGTGGGTGAACAAAGGGCTGTAGTGTGGAATTGGTTGTAACGTAATCCTTTTTCAGCTAAACGAGTCAGATTAGGGGTTTCTATAGCGCCACCAAACGTACTTGCTTGTCCAAAACCCACATCATCCAATAATACTAATAATACATTGGGGGCTTTTTCCGGGGCTTTAATTGGTGCGGGAAAATCCGGTGTTGATTCTTTGTAAGTGATACCGATTTTACCTTCAAAAGACGGTGGACGTACTGGTAAAACCTTTGATGTAGCAGCTAAGGCGGGGCTTGTTACCATAAGCAATGTGATGAAAAAAGATAGAGACAGCACCCGAAAAATCGAATGTAACATACAATAACCTTGTATAAAAAATCTACAACTTTGCGTCTTGACGTGAGGCTTATATTTTTCAGATTTGCGTACTAAGAGAGAAATTAACCACGAAGAAACGAAGTAAACGAAGATAAGAGGGTAGAAAGATATTTTGGGTTAGCGTTGTAAGTTCTTGACTAACCGAAAGCCGATATGAGTTGTTCCGGTATCAGGAGATTCTGATTCCCGTGCGGCTGGACGATAACGGCTACAATAGTTTGGCGCACATAGGTAAGAGCCTCCTTTGATGACATGGAGGGCAGTTTCTGTGGGTTTTTTAGGGTCAAAAGTTTTATCAGGACCTGTGGGGTTAACACTGAAGGCTTTGTTGTTATGTCCTAAGCTGAACCAGTCGGAAGTCCATTCCCAAACGTTGCCTGTTATGTCATAAAGTCCATAACCATTGGCAGGAAAAGAGCCAACTGGGCCTATACCTACATAACCATCGGCTTTGGTATTGAAAAAAGGGAAGATTCCCTGCCAAGTATTAGCTTTTTTGGCTGAATACTGATTACCCCAGGTATAAGTTGCACCGTCTAAACCTCCACGAGCAGCGTATTCCCACTGTGCTTCTGTAGGTAGTGATTTTCCTGCCCATTGGGCGTAAGCTAGGGCATCTTGGTAGGCGATATGTACAACGGGGTAGCTTTCTTTACCTAGAATTGTGCTGTCACTGCCAAAGGGATGTTGCCAATTAGCACCGGGTGTCCAATGCCACCAACTGAGAAGCTGAACTTGCTTAACTCCTGGTTTGGGCATTTGAAAAACTAGAGAACCTGGTAATCTCTCTTCGTCAGGTAAGTCGGGAAACTGTTCTTTAGATAAAGGGCGTTCGGCAACTGTTACATAGTTTGTGGCTTTGACAAATTCAGTAAATTGGGCGTTTGTTACTTCATATTTATCAATGCAAAAGGAACTAACTGTTACATTCTCAGCCCCTCGCTCTTCCTCAAAACCAGAATCATCTGCTCCCATTTTGAATGTGCCTCCAGAAATCAGTATCATTTCTGGATAGTAGGTATTAATAAGAACAGCTAACACTGAGGAGTTGGTGAATAGCGATATCAGTACAACTACTTGGATGAGTAGCAATATTAAAAACCGCATTTTACGTTGTATTAAGCTCCTGAGCGATCGCTTGTAGAATCACTGGGAGGTTCTTCTTGACTACTTCTACAACTGACCAAGTTATCTTGATCGAGATTATTAGCAGCAAATACTGGACTAAAGATGAAAATTGAAGCAGTGATTAGCAAAATTACTTGCATATCTCATGGATTTATTTTTCAAAGATTTTAACGAAGCAGGAGTTAACCTAGACTATTATTTATTCAACTGCCTGAATCCTTACATAGACTTCATACCAGAAATAAAGACTTTTCACTCTATTCTAAGTTAGTTTCTCCTCTCCAGTAGCCACTGGTAAATCTTTGTGAGTGCTATATTCTGTCCAAGAACCTTCATAAATTCTAACTTTGGGATAATTAAGCAGATGCTTTAAAACCACATATTGTAATGTAGCTTCCCGTCCTGTACTACAAGAAACAATAATGTCATTTTCAGGAGTAATCTTTTTATCTGCCAGAATTTTCTTAATCTCATCTAATGACTTTAATTTGTGAGGATTTTTAGCATCTGTAAATGTTACCCAAGGAATATTCCGCGCACCAGGAATATGTCCATTGCGTATCCAAATATTTTCTTCACCCCGGAACAATTTTTCTGGTCTAGGATCAATAAAAGTAACTCCTGGCTTACCAATAAATTTTCTCACATCATTTAAACTCACACGCACTGAAGGGTCATCCCGAACTGTGAATTTACTGACTGAGTATTTAGGAAATTCTTTTGTGACAACTTGATCAGTTTTATAACCAGCATAACCACCATCTAATACAGCAATATCTTTCAATCCAGAACGTTCTAGTAAATAAGCAACCATTGTTGCACCTAAAACATCTCTACCATCTGAATATACAAGAACACGACTATTATTTGTTACTCCTGAATTAGCAAATATTTCCCCTAATTTTTGATTGTTCCAATATTGTACTGGTAATCCTTCTTTTGGACCTCTAAAAGCAGTATCAGCAATGTTTACAGCATTAGGAAGATGTCCTTCTATATAGTCGAGAGGAAAATTACGTACATCTAAAATTCTGAGGTTGGGATCTTTGGCGTTTTCAGCTACCCAATTTGGCGAAACAAATTGAATATTAGCGCGAGAATTAGCTGATAATACTGGCAAAGGTAACAAGGGAATACTTACTAAAAATGCAAAAAAAACTGTCACCAAAGCGAATAACTTAGGTTTTTTAAACTTCTTTAAAGAAAAACTTTTAAACATCATTTTCGCCTTTATTTCTATTTCATCAAAATCTTCATTACTTAGTGAAATTACTTTAATTAGCAGGAATATTAAAGTAATCTCAAAAACCGCATTCTACGCTTTTGGTACTGTTAAACCGAGAATCTTAGTAAATCTCTCTACGTAAAATTCCGTAGGATTAGCTACTGCTTGGATGGAAGGGCGATCGCGTAAATTTTCCCACCATTGCTGTACTTTGGGTGTTTCTGTTGGTAAAGTAAAATTACGGAACTTTTCTAAAACTGGTAATCTTTCAAACCAAGGATAGAAGCTAATATCAACTAAACTCAGATTTTCTCCTAACCAGTAAGGACCATTACCAGAAAGTTTACCTAATCCTTCTTCTTCAATATACAAAAGAGACTCTAAAAACTCCCTCTTTCCTTGTTCTTGTTCTTGGGTATCTTTACCACGCAGGAATTTATTAAAAGCTGTAACTAAACGGGTATTAGCGTAATCTATCCAAATTCTTGCAACCGCTTTTTGAGCAGGATCATGAGGTAATAAAGCTGGTTCAGGAAATACTTCTTCTAAATATTCATTGATAATTGTGGATTCATATATTTCCACATCACCATGTTTGATGGCTGGAACTTTCCCATAGCGAGAAACTTCAGTAAAAGCTTCTGGTTTGTGCTGTAAATCAATTTCAATTGGTGTAAAATCAATTCCTTTTTCTAGCAACACTACACGGGTTCTTTGGGAGAAAGTAGAGGCTTTAGCAAGGTAAAGTTGTAAGTTACTCATTTAGTCCTTTCCTTGATTAAGATTTGTTTGAAATTTTGGTTAATTGTAAAAATCGCAAGTTGAATGACAGCCAAAGATAGAAGTGAAGCAATTTCACTCCTATGATTTACATTTTTTGACTGGCAAAATACCAGGATTTCAATTTAACTACGGTTTATTGGTCGAATTAGCGTAGTATATTATGAGTATTCCATAGTTTTTACTAAAAAACAAGTCTTTTAGCAAACATTCTTCTCCAAACGTAGAGCCAAAATGCCCAACAATTTAACACTTGTCCATAGCTTGCTTCTCTTCAGTACCGCGTTTATTGCCGGGTCACTTAATGCTGTAGCGGGAGGTGGTAGTTTTATTACATTTCCCACTTTGATATTTACTGGTATATCGCCAATTACCGCCAATGCTACAAATAATACTGCTTTATGGATTGCAGCTATGGCCAGTGCGGGTGCATATCGTCACAATTTACATATTCCGCGACGACAGCTTTTGATACTATGTATTACTAGTTTAATTGGTGGGGGAATTGGTTCTATTATTTTGTTATATACATCAGCGGATATGTTTAAACAGCTGCTTCCTTATCTGTTACTTTCAGCAACGCTGATATTTACATTTAGCGAACCATTGAAAATGTGGTTACAATTTCAAAGCAAAAAATCATCATCAGAATCTCCACCTTTATTAATTCTTGTGATTGCTCAATTAGCAATATCTATCTATGGTGGTTTCTTTGGTGCAGGTTTAGGAATTTTAATGTTAGCAACTTTAAGTTTTTTAGGTATTAAAAATATTCACACCATGAATGCTTTTAAATCCTTTCTTGGTAGTTGTATTAACGGTATTGCTATTTTTCCTTTTATGTTCGCTGGTTTAATTGCTTGGCATCAGGCTATTTTAATGGCTGTGGGTGGTTCTCTTGGTGGTTATTTGTGCGCTCATTATGCACGGAAACTAGATCCTCGTTTTGTGCGGATATTTGTGATTGTTGTTGGTTTTAGTATGACTACTTACTTTTTTATTCGGTCCTAAAACTGATAACTATCATTGGCTATGATTGAAGTTCTTATTCTGAAGAAGAATTCTGACTTCTCATATCGGTTTCTAGATTATTAGAAATCATGTAAAATAAACAAGGAAGTGATATATTTATCGCTAATATCAATAAATCCTTCAGTTGTCTTCTACCTTTTTTCAGGTTCTTGAAAAAAACTCAATTATGAAATCCCATAAATTCTCCGCAATTCTATCTGCTATTGCAATTACTCCCCTAATCTTCGCCATAACTGCTTGTAGCGATGAACCACAGAACACTAAAAGCACTCCCACTTCCCCAGGACAAGTAACTCGCGCTCTCTGGAATCGCATTAAAAGTCGTGGCAAGATTGTTTGTGGTGTTAGCGGTGAATTACCAGGATTTAGCTTTGTGGGGACTGACGGCAAATATGGCGGTATAGACGTTGATATTTGTCGTGCCATAGCAGCAGCAGTATTTGATAATCCAGATGCTGTAGAATATCGGAATCTCAATTCCAAAGAACGATTTACAGCTTTGCAAACTGGAGAAGTAGATATCCTCAGTCGCAATACAACCTGGACTCTTAGCCGTGCAACTTCCCAAGGCTTAGATTTTGCACCTGTGGTATTTTACGATGGTCAAGCTGTTATGGTTCGCAAAAATAGCAATATTAAATCCGTAAAAGACCTGAAAGATAAAGCTATTTGTGTGCAAACTGGAACTACTACTGAACAGAATTTAGCAGACCAAATGCGGAAACAGAGTATTACTTATAAACCTGTTGTTTTTGAAGATGTAAATGTGACGTTTGCTACTTATGCAGAAGGACGTTGTGACGCTATAACCACAGACCGTTCTGGATTAGTTTCTCGACGAACAAAACTACCGAAACCAGATGATCATATCATTTTAGATGATGTTCTTTCTTCCGAACCCCTTGCGCCAGCAGTTGCTAAGGGAGATACTCAGTGGAGTGATATAGTTAAGTGGACTGTTTATGCTTTAGTGAAAGCGGAAGAGTTGGGAATTAATTCTCAAAATCTCACAGGATTAGCAAATAGCAAAGATCCAGATATTAAGCGTTTTTTAGGAACAGAAGGAAATTTAGGAGAAGGAATTAGTTTAACAAATGATTTTGCAGCCAGGATAGTAAAACACGTTGGTAATTATGGTGAAATTTATGATCGTAATTTGGGGACAAAAACCACGCTAAATCTGGCTCGCGGTCAAAATCAACTGGGGATAAAAGGAGGATTACTTTATTCTCCACCTTTCCGATAAAGAAGCAAAAAAAAGAAACTGACTATTAACAATTGACCACTGAATAATGACTAATTCTAAACCTCCTTTGTGGCGTGATAATCGGTTTTTGCAAAATGCTATTCAGTTAATTGTTGTGTTTTTAGTAGTAGTTATAGTCATCATTTTCTGGGGAAATGTCAGACGTAATTTACAGCAATTAGGAATTCAATTTGGATTTAATTTTCTCAAGCAACAAGCATCTTTTGATATTGGTGAAACTTTAATTAACTATAAACCAACGGATGCTTATAATTATGCTTTGTTAGTGGGATTAATTAATTCATTGCGAATAGCATTTATGGGAATTTTCTTGACGACAATTGTAGGGATTACTGCGGGAATTGCTCGACTTTCTGATAATTGGTTGGTGAGAAATATCACGGCTGTTTATGTAGAGATTTTTCGGAATACACCATTATTATTGCAATTGCTATTTTGGTATTTTGCAGTTTTCTTGAGTTTTCCTAAAGCCGAAAATAAAGCATCTTTTTTGGGTTTAGCTAACTTTAGTCAAAATGGTGTTGAACTTCCTTGGTTTACCTTGTCTCCAGAGTTTTCCAGTTTGTTAATTGGGTTGACTTTTTACACAGGAGCGTTTATTGCTGAAATTGTGCGAGGGGGGATTCAATCTGTACCGAAAGGACAAGCAGAAGCAGCTAAATCTCTGGGTTTAAAACCAGGTTTAGTAATGCGATTGGTTATTTTTCCCCAAGCTTTACGGGTGATTATTCCTCCATTAACCAGTCAATATTTAAATTTAACCAAAAATTCCAGTTTAGCGATCGCTATCGGTTATCCTGATATTTATTTTGTAGCTTCTACCACTTTTAACCAAACGGGGAAAGCTGTAGAGGTAATGCTGTTAATTATGATTACCTATCTTACTTTGAGTTTGATAATTTCTTTGACTATGAATTTATTTAATCGTGCTGTCCAAATTAAAGAAAGATAATGTTGACCGCAGATAAACGCAGATAAACGCAGACGAATATGGATGATTTTCTATGATGATTAAACTGACTTGGTTAAGAAAAAATCTCTTTAATAATTGGTATAATAGTTTACTAACTATTATTTGCTTTATATTTCTATTTTGGTTATTTCAAGGATTTGTAATTTGGTTAATTACTAAAGCACAATGGGAAATAATCCAAGTTAATTTACATTTATTTTTAGTAGGAAGATTTCCCCAAGATTTATATTGGCGGATTTGGGTTGTTTTAGGAATATCTACAACTTTAATCGCAAATACGGTTGGTGTATTTACTACAAAAGCATTATTCACAAAACGCAATTTGATAATTTCTGCTTTTATTGCTTGGATTTTACTGTCTGTTTTAGCAATACCAAGCCGTTTATATTTATTATTAATAATAGGTTTGATAGTCGCAGCCTTGATCATCGGTCAAAAATTTACTAAAATCATCACACCTTGGCTTTCATTAATTTGGTTCTTATCTTTTTCCTTAATTATTTGGTTAATTGGTGGTGGTTTGGGATTACAATCTGTATCTACAAACCTATGGAATGGCTTACTACTTACCCTATTAATGGCAATAATTAGTATTGTTCTTTCCTTTCCTATAGGAGTTTTACTCGCATTAGGAAGAACCAGTAATTTACCTGTAGTGCGTTGGTTTTCTATTCTTTATATTGAAATTGTCAGAGGATTACCCTTAATTGGTATTCTATTTTTAGCCCAAGTGATGTTACCTTTATTCTTACCAGCAGATTTCCGTTTAGATAGATTACTCAGAGGTATTGCTGGATTAATCTTATTTAGTGCTGCATACATGGCTGAAAATGTGCGCGGTGGACTACAAGCAATTCCCAGAGGACAAATAGAAGCAGGAAAAGCACTAGGATTAAATACACCTTTATTACTCGTATTAGTAATATTACCTCAAGCATTACGCGCAGTTATTCCCGCAATTGTTGGTCAATTTATTGGCTTATTTAAAGATACCTCACTTTTATCATTAGTGGGATTAGTGGAATTAACAGGAATAGCACGTTCTGTTTTAGCACAACCGCAATTTTTAGGTAGATATGCAGAAGTATATTTATTCATTGGGTTGATTTATGGGCTATTTTGCTATTCAATGTCCTTAGCTGCTAAAAAACTAGAAAAACAGTTAACATCGTAGGTTGTGTTGACCCAAGAAATAACTGTCAGAATCAGGATATTCAGGATTAAAGGATGAAAAAAAATGATTTTATCACCAATTACTCGTAGGTTGGGTTGACAGTAGGAAACCCAAAACTTCTTAAATATTGAACTACACAAAAAGAATATTATGACAGAAACAAACCCGATAATAATTGCCGAAGATGTTCACAAGTGGTATGGTAAATTTCACGTTCTCCAAGGGGTTAGTTTAACCGTAGAACGAGGAGAAGTTGTTGTTTTAATGGGACCATCCGGTTCAGGAAAATCAACCTTTATTCGCACATTTAACGCTTTAGAAGAATATCAACAAGGAATTATTACCATTGACGGAATTACCCTCAGTCATGATTTACGCAATATTGAAACCATTCGTCGAGAAGTGGGAATGGTCTTTCAGCAATTTAACTTATTTCCCCATTTAACAGTTTTACAAAATATTACCTTAGCACCAATATATGTCCGCAAAATATCCAAAATTAAAGCCGAAGAATTAGCAATGCAATTATTAGAAAGAGTGGGAATTTTATCACAAGCACAAAAATATCCTGGACAATTATCTGGTGGACAACAACAACGAGTAGCCATAGCGCGTGCATTAGCAATGCAACCGAAAATTATGTTATTTGATGAACCGACATCAGCATTAGATCCAGAAATGGTAAGGGAAGTTTTAGAGGTCATGCGAAATCTTGCTGATGATGGAATGACAATGGTAGTTGTTACCCATGAAGTTGGATTTGCGCGAGAAGTTGCTGATAGAGTAGTGCTTATGGATAGCGGTTTGTTAGTTGAATCTTCTACTCCCGACACCTTTTTTACTAATCCTAAAGAAGAGAGAAGCAAGAAGTTTTTATCACAAATTTTGTAGCATATCTCACTCAATCAATAACCACTATAGAAGTAGAAAGTATTTGGAAACTCAGAATAGTAATTTAATTACTGAGTCTTCAAATTAATCCTTAGTTATTATTAATTAAGGCTTCTTCCTGTGGTAAAAATCCACCTGCTTGCATTTGCCATAATCTGTGATAAGCTCCACCCTTAGCCAATAATTTAGAGTGTGTACCATCTTCAATAATGCGACCGTGATCAAACACCAAAATGCGGTCTAAATGAGCGATAGTAGATAAACGATGTGCCACCACAATGACTGTTTTTCCATTCATTGCTGTGTCTAGAGTATCTTGAATCGCTTTTTCGGTAATGGAATCAAGGCTAGAAGTGGCTTCATCTAAGATTAGGATAGGTGCATTTTTGAGGATAACGCGAGCAATCGCAATTCGTTGTCTTTGTCCTCCAGAAAGTTTAACACCGCGTTCCCCCACCAAAGAATCATAACCCTCTGTCATCTGGGCAATAAAATCGTCAGCATAAGCTTTCCGTGCTGCTTCTATCAATTCCGCTTCTGAAGCATCTAACCGTCCATAAAGAATATTTTCCAACAAAGTGCGGTGGAATAGAGAAGGGTCTTGAGGAATCAAACTAATTTGCGAATGTAGGGCTTCCTGAGTCATATCTTTGATATCCACCCCATCAATCAATATTTGTCCCGATTGAGGGTCAAATAAACGCAAAATCAGATTGACAAAACTAGATTTCCCTGAACCGGAAAAACCCACCAATCCAACGCGTTCTCCTGGTTGAATGGTGACAGAAAGATTAGTAAATACCTTCTTCTCTGATGAGTAACTAAAATGCACCTGGCGAAACTCAATACTACCCTTAGTAATGGCGTGATTTATGGCATCATCTCGATCAATAATTTCATGGGGTTGAATAATAGTATTCACACCATTAGCTACATTGCCGATATGTTCAAAAAATTCAAGAAACCGTTTGCTTAAATTGCGGGCTTCACTAATTATTAAAAGTGACAAACTGGTGGCAACAACGAAATCAGCCGCCGCAATTTTTCCCTGACTCCAGAGAGAAAGTGAGTAATACAAAGTACCGATTTTCAGAACTGCTGCTGAGATAAACTGAAACCAGCGGATTCGTTCAGAATACCAGTTAGACTTTCTTACCTCTTTGAGTTCACCCTTTAATTGGTCGTTCAAATAGCGGCGTTCAAAACCCAAACGGGCGAATAATCTGCTACTGGTGAGATTTGTTACCGAATCTACAATAATACCTGTGGTTTCACTTCTAGCGGCGGCAGCTTTCCGGGCATAAATTCGGCAACGAGTCGCCAACCAGAAGGAAATACTGATGAACAAAACTGCCCAAATTCCCACAAATGCAGCTAGAGGAGGATAGGCACGATAGAGTAATGCCGTAGAAACGATATAGACGATAATTACTGGCATAAATTCAGCAATCATCATTTGCATTGTTTGGGTGACACCAAGGGATGTTTCTGCAATGCGATGTGCTAATGCTCCAGCAAAACTACTGCTCAGGTAGCGATGGGAATGTTGTTGTAAATAGGCATATAGCGATCGCACAATATGCTGTCGGTGAATGGGATGAAGGATAATCTGTAACAGTCCAGCAGAACGCCCGAATACTACCTCACCTATACTCAAGGACGTGAACAGGATTAGAGGTTGTCTCAAGCTATCAAAAATGAGTTTGCTGTCTCCTGTAGAGCGTGTGACACTGCGGATCATCTCACCGATCGCATAGGGTAACATAATCCCACAGGTGGCGTGTATGATTTCCAGCGATACCATTAACACATACCACCAGCGAAATTGGTTCACGAAATAGCAAATAAATTGGAAAGGAGTATCTGGTAATTCCGGCGCATTGGGAGCGCGTTGAAAAGATTTAGAAAGTTTGATTTTTTTCATCATTTTAGCTGCTGTAAAAAATAAAAATAGACGGTTGTTCCAGCCGTCCGGTAAAGTTTAATAAAATCATCCAAAAGCCACCTAACGCAGAGAATCTCCCCTACGATATTCTGCGGTGATATCGTCTAATTTTTGTTTCAAATTGTCGTCAAGTGTTACTTCCAAAGCCTTGAGACTGTCAAAAAGTTGTTCTGGACGACTAGCACCAATGATGGGGGCTGTAATAATCGGATTAGCCAGAACCCAAGCTAAAGCTAGAGTAGTCAGAGATAATCCTGCTAGATCCGCCACTGTGCGTAATTCCTCCACAGTATTGAACTCACGCTCATGCCAATAACGTTCCTGATAACGTTCTGCGGCTGCACCCAATGTAAAACGAGTACCTGTGGTGGAACTATTGCTGGTGTCGTAGGATCTTTTTTCAACTGGCATATTCGTGAGTCCTGAAATGTGCGTTTGCAAATTGTTGACAATATTTAGAACTTCAAAATAAAAAAATATCCAAAAATTTCTGGTGGTGCGGGCATACTATGACTAACGCTACGCTGCGCTATCGACAAGGTCAGTACAAGTCTTGCCCGCTAATCATCAAGGACGGGCAGGATGCCCATCCCACAAGATTGGATAATTTATTTTTTGGTGCAACCTCACAAGGTCATTTACACAGCTACCAAGGTCTTATCTACTGGTTGAGATTCGGTTTTAGGTAGTTTGGATTCTACGGCTGTACCCTTGAAGAAATCAGGGTTGGCTTGGGTATAGAATTTATGAGGATTGCCGAATACATAAGCCTTGAAGTCAGCTTCAGAAATTACCCCTTCTCTGACCAAATCCCAGCTTTCAGCTAAAGGTGCGGTGAGATCGGGTACATCCCAGTGACCAACATCGGAGGAGTAAATAGCGTTAAGCTTGACTCCCAATGGGTTGGCTTTGTCGTTGAATGCCGCTGCAATGGTGCGATCATCGGACTCAGAACCAAAGAAGAAACTGTTCACCCAGCGATCGCGTATATCTTCAATTGATTGAATCCCTGCTGCACCAAAATCTTCCAATTCACTACCCACTGGTGAACGGCTGTGACGGTTGAAGGAAGCTCCCAATACACTCTTGGTTAATTCCTCTTTGCTGAGGGAATGTCCTTGAGTGATTTCTCCACCATATTCTGCAAACAACTCAAACAACTCATCAGGATTAGCTAAATCTGGATTGTAGTTTTGCAATCCTTCTAAACTCCGTTTGGAAAACCGATCCACCAAATGAATGTAGACGTGAGCACCCCAATCTGCACCACCTTCGAGCATCCCCACACGCAATTGGGGGAATCTTCTAGTTACACCACCAAAGAACAATGCTTTCGCAAATGCTTGTGAACCATCACCAAAGTGGCCAATGTGGTTGTTCATGTAGTTACTGATGGAGGAGCGTCCAGTCCATCCTTGGCTACCATAATGGGTGGTGAGAGGTACACCTAATTCAACGGCTTTAGCCCAGAAGGGATCATAGTCGTATTCACTATCCAATCCGAAAAAGTCAATGTAAGAGGCATATTTGCCGATTTCAGGGAATTGATCGGCGGGATATTTATCAGCGATCGCCTTAATTGGACGTTTCACACCACCAGGAATATTTGCAACTTTCAAACCTAGTGTATTTACCGCAAATTCTAACTCTTCAATCGCTTCTTGGGGAGTAGTCATGGGGATACCAGCTACTACAGTCAAGCGATCGCTATATGGGCGGTAAATATCAGCATGATAGTGATTGATTGCCCGTTGCAATAATTGCCGATTCTCCTTACTTGCACCAGCCGCAGCTAAGGCATTATTGGGAAATAATACTGAATAATCTGAGCCTTGCTCCGCCTGACGTTCATAAAGGAGTGCAGGGAGAGTATAGGTAGCCAAATCTAAGGTATTACGAGTTACTCTAGCCCACCAAGGAGATCGAATTGTGCGGTTACTCTGACGTTCTTCTGGAGTTTGTTGATACCAGTCCTTACCTTCACTCTTGGGATTGAGACGAGAAGATTCAGCCTTGCGTAATTCATCTACCAGTTTCACACCGCCATAGTGAGCAATATAATCCTCAAGGGCAGGAGTAAAGTCATTAGTGTGAACATCAGTATCAATGACAGGATAATCCAGATTGGCTCTAACTGCGGCGGAGGGAGAGCTTTTTAATTTGCTATATTTAGTCATATTTTCCTTAGAAAAGTTACAAGACGTTTTAGAAACCAGACTTCTCAAACAATTGCAGAATCTAAAAGTTATGAATTTTCAAGAAATCAGGGATCTGTGGGATATCGTGCTGTTGATTTTGACTTGAGTTTTAACGTGAGATTGAAGATTCTTGTCTTTTTGACAAGCCTAACTTTCCGATAGTTTGAAACCCCGGTAGGCTTTTAACGTCTGTGCTGACGGGGGAAGCAAGAGACGTTCCATGGAACGTCTCTACAATCTTTTTTAGAAATATCTATTACGCCAAAACCAATGTTTTTTCCTGTTGTTTAACAGCAAAACGATTAACTGGACGACGTAAACCAAGATTTTCACGCAAGGTACTACCCTCGTATTCAGTGCGGAATAGTCCACGTTTTTGCAAAACAGGAACAACCAAATTTACAAATTCATCCAACCCTGTAGGTAGAATAGGTGGCATAATATTAAAACCATCTGCCGCATTATTGATAAACCATTCTTCTAATTGATCAGCAATAGTTTCAGGCGTACCCAATATAGTGCGATGTCCTCGTGCTGTAGCCAAAGAACGATATAACTCACGCAGTGTAAGAGTGCCACGAGTAGCTAAATCCTTAACCAGTTTCAGACGACTTTTGTTATTGTTGGTATCACTGGGTAATTCAGGAGCTATATCATCGTTCTGGATGATGTTCCAGTCCAAAATTAGCCGCCGCATTCTCATTCCCTGTGGTGACTACATTCCATCCTGCCCGTCCATTACTCAAATGGTCTAGGGAAGCAAACTTCCGTGCCAATGTATACGGTTCTTCGTAGGTAGTGGAAGCAGTGGAAATAAAACCGATGTTTTTGGTAACGGAGGATAAAGCAGAAAATAAAGTAACAGGCTCAAAATGAGCTATTTTCCCATTACGAATTTGAGTTTCAGGAGAACCACCCCAAATTCCTGGACTATCTGCTAAAAAAACAGCATCAAATAATCCACGTTCCGCAGTTTGAGTAATTTCCTTGTAATGCTCAAAATTCAAACCTGCATCTATTTGTGTATTAGGGTGTCGCCAAGCAGAAATATGATGACCAGTAGCTTGAATAAATGCACCTAACCGAAACTGACGTTTTGCGCTCATATATCTTTTCTTCCTTTCTTTCTTCGTGTCCTTCGTTCCTTCGTGGTTCAATCAATCTTCTTTCGTAATGCCAACTATTAAACTGTTGCCAATACCTTTTGATATTGATTAACTGGACGAGATAAACCCAGATTTTCACGCAGAGTTGTTCCTTCATACTCGGTGCGGAACAATCCCCGCCGTTGTAGTTCAGGAATTACCAAGTCAACAAAATCATCTAGTCCACCAGGAAGATAAGGAGGCATAATATTGAAGCCATCAGCAGCATCATTGACAAACCAGCTTTCCAGTTGATCTGCAATCTGCACTGGTGTTCCAATAATTGTCCAATGACCACGCGCTCCCGCAATCCATTGATAAAGCTCCCGAATGGTAAAATTGTGTTTGCGGGCAATATCAATTAATAATGCTTGGCGGCTTTTGTTATCATTGGTTTCTGGTAAATCTGGCAATGGTCCATCCAGAGGATAGGCTGAAATATCCGTGCCTATAAGTCCTTGCAATAAAGCCAAACCAACCTGGGGATGAATTAAATCTTGTAGTTCTTGATATTTAGCTTTTGCTTCAGCCTCTGTGATACCAACTACGGGAAAGACTCCGGGCATAACCTTGAGTTGGTCTGGTGTGCGTCCATATTTTGCTAATCTACCTTTAACATCTGCATAGAAGGCTTGAGCATCTTCTAGAGTTTGTTGAGCAGTAAATATAACTTCCGCAGTTCTACCAGCCAGTTCTTTACCATCTTCAGAAGAACCTGCTTGCACAATTACCGGATATCCTTGGGGCGGACGGGCAATGTTTAATGGTCCGCGCACGGAGAAAAATCTGCCTTTATGGTTAAGTTGATGTATTTTCTTGGGGTCGTAGTAAAAAGCTGTTTCTTTATCACGGACAAAAGCATCGTCTTCCCAGCTATCCCAAAGACCTTTGACTACATCAATAAATTCGTGGGCGCGAATATAGCGATCTGCGTGAATAGGATGGTTTTCCAAACCGAAATTACCGGCTGTTTCACTATTACCAGTTGTCACTACATTCCAGCCGGCTCTTCCCCCAGAAAGATGATCTAAGGAAGCAAATTTGCGTGCGAGAATATACGGGTCTTCATAAGTGGTAGAGGCAGTGGCGATAAAACCAATCTTCTCTGTCACCGCAGACAAGGCTGAGAAGAGGGTGACAGGTTCAAAGTCCCCACCGAAGGCTGTGCGTCCTTCCGCACCCCGGCGTTGTTGTAAGGCTAAACCATCAGCTAGAAAAAATGCGTCGAATTTACCGCGCTCGGCTGTTTGGGCTATCTGTTTATAATGCTCAAAGTTGAGAGCGCCATTACTCTGTGCTTGGGGATGTCGCCAAGCTGCTACGTGCTGACCTGCACCTGGTAAAAATGCACCTAGTCTTAGTTGTTTTTGTTGTTTGCTCATATTAGGCTCCAAGTAATATTTTTTACTAATTGAATATAGAATGATAATGATTTTCTGGGATAGCAGTGGTCAGCTATGCCACTGTAACTGCTGCATATTTAGTTGTTAGCAAAGCTTTTTCAACTCCTTAGCCATAGCTGTAGGCATTAGCGTTAGTGGTGGGTTGTTAATAAACTACTATATCTCGACTGATTTATCGTAGATTAATAGTAGAATCTCATAATTCTCATGAAAAAGCAAGTACCTTTTAAGAAAAAATTGATTAACTAAATTTGTTAGCAGCTAATTGTTAGATATTCAAAGTATTTGATGGCTTTAGGGTGGGCAGGGTTCGCTCAATTTGAATAAAATACATAGAACTAATATACTACTACTGCTGCCGAGTGTTGTTCTAGTCAAAATAATCACTCAATATAAGCAAAAATTTTATTCGTTGTGAAAATTGACAAATTAGAGCTATGATTTATTACATCAACGTAATATAATAGAAAGTGAGTTGGGAAATAGAATATACGAATGAGTTTGAACTTTGGTGGCAAACTCTTAGAGAGGAACAACAAGATGATATTGTCAGTGTTGTTCAACTACTGGAAGAAAAAGGAACTCAATTACCCTTTCCTTATTCATCCGATATTAAAGGTTCAAAAAATTCCCACCTAAGAGAGTTACGTATTCAAAGCGGTGGTAAACCAATCAGAATCTTTTATGCTTTTGACCCGCGACGAGTAGCAATCTTACTTATTGGTGGAGATAAAACAGGAGATAAGCGATTTTATGAAAAATATATTCCCATAGCAGATCGTCTTTATGAAGAATATCTTCAAGAAATTAGTCGGGAGGGTTTAATATGACAGGACATAAGAAGTTTAGCAATCTTACTAAAGATTTCTCCACAGAAAGAAAAGCCAAAATTGCCAGTCAAACAGCTAAATTAAAAGAAGAAATGGCATTAGCTGAATTACGCCAATCTTTAAAAATATCTCAAGCTCAATTAGCTGAAAAGTTGCAAATTAAACAACCTGCTATTTCTAGATTAGAAAATCGCACTGATATGTATGTTAGTCATCTGCGACAAGTTATTGAAGCAATGGGAGGAGAATTGAAAATAACGGCAATATTTCCTGATGTGGAAGTGACAATTACTAATTTTGAAGATTTGGCAATGGAGATTGATGAGTAGGGGTTGAAGATAGAGAAAAAACTGAGATTTTTTAACTTTTAGAGTTTTGCTAACCTAGAAATAGGTAGAAAACAAGGAAATATCAAACTATGACATTTGCTAATTCATCCATTCCTCAACACTATACACTTGATCTTGAACCGGAAGGGCGTTTAATTTTACCCCAAGAAATCCAAGAAATACTCAATTTAGAATCTGGAGATA
>JACCDP010923913.1_pt1 | contig 18206 bp, 21 predicted proteins | sample 7445841 | NCBI WGS metagenome assembly JACCDP01 (sample SAMN15323441, study PRJNA562643) | freshwater metagenome | isolation source: river surface water | place: USA:Blue River Watershed | collected 2017-08-17
CGCACCATGGGCGAAGCCTTGACCCAAGAGCTGGGCAGTGCGTTGCGGTTCTCACAACCCCAAGGCGGTTTGTTTTTTTGGGCCAACCTCACAGGGGCCAACGGCCAAGAGCAAGATGGCCGTGTTTTGGCCAAGCGTGCGATTGAAAAGGGTGTGGCCTTTGTGCCTGGCGTGCCGTTTTATGCCAACAACCCGGACACGTCAGCCATCCGTTTGAGTTTCGCCACAGCGGATGTGGACAAAATCAATGAAGGCATTTCGCGCTTGGGTCAGTCTTTGTAAAAACCATTCCGCAGTGCCCGCGAAAAAAAAGTTTAGCCCGTGAACGCCTGATAAGCAGCTGCATCCATCAAGCCTTCAAGCTCGGTCGGGTTGCTGAGCGACACCTTGTAAAACCAACCAGCGCCTTCGGGGTCGCTGTTGGCCAATGAGGGATCCGCCCGCAAAGCTTCATTCACCTCCAGCACGGAGGCAGAGGCAGGCATGTGCACATCAGCAGCGGCTTTCACCGATTCGACGACACCGGCCACACTGCCTTGCGCAAAGGTCTTGCCAATCTCGGCCAAATCGACAAACACGATGTCACCCAACGTGTCTTGCGCATGCTTGGTGATGCCCACAAATGTGGCGTCGGCATCCACCCGCACCCAGGTGTGTTCTGCGTGGTATTGGTTCATGGTTACATTCCGCTGTAGTTGGGGCCGCCACCACCTTCGGGGGTGACCCAGACGATGTTTTGGGTGGGGTCTTTGATGTCGCAGGTTTTGCAATGCACGCAATTTTGCGCATTGATTTGCAAGCGGTCTGAGTGGTCGTCGTTCTTCACGTACTCGTACACACCGGCTGGGCAGTAGCGGCTTTCGGGGCCTGCATAGGTGGCCAAATTGATGTTCACGGGCACCGACGCGTCTTTCAAGGTGAGGTGCGCGGGCTGGTTTTCTTCGTGGTTGGTGTTGCTGATGAAGACGCTGCTCAAGCGATCAAAAGTGATTTGGCCATCGGGCTTGGGATAGTGGATGGGCGCGTGCTGCGATGCTGGTTCGAGACCCACGTGATCGGGTTGATGACCATGCAGTGTCCAAGGCGGTGATTGAACGCCGAGCTTGGGCAACAACCACTGTTCGATGCCGGTCATCACGGTGCCGACCAACATGCCTTTCTTGAACCACAGCTTGAAGTTGCGGAATTGGTCGAGTTCTTTGGCCAACCAACTGTTGGCATAGGTGGAGGGGTAGGCACTCAGCTCGTCATGGGCACGACCTGAAGTGACGGCGGCAAAGGCGGCATCGGCGGCCAACATGCCGCTCTTGATGGCCGCATGGCTGCCCTTGATGCGGGCCGCATTCAAGAAGCCCGCGTCGCAGCCAATGAGCGCGCCGCCTGGGAAGACGGTTTTGGGCAGCGCTTGCGGTGTGCCATTGTTGATGGCGCGGGCGCCGTAGCCGATGCGCTTGCCGCCTTCGAGGTGGGCACGAATGGCGGGATGGGTTTTCCAGCGCTGCATTTCTTCAAAAGGGCTGAGCCATGGGTTTTTGTAATCCAAGCCCAACACAAAGCCCAAGGTGACTTTGTTGTCTTCCAAGTGGTACAAAAAGCCGCCACCAAACGTGCTGCCGGTCATGGGCCAACCGGAGGTGTGCACCACCAAGCCAGGTTGGGCTTTGGCAGGATCGACTTCCCACAGTTCTTTGATGCCAATGGCGAAGGTTTGCGGATCGCGGCCTTCGTTCAAGTTGTAATTCGCAATCAGTTGTTTGCCCAAATGGCCGCGTGCGCCTTCGGCAAAGATGGTGTACTTGGCATGCAGTTCCATACCGAGTTGAAAGTTGTCGGTAGGCTCGCCGTCTTTGCCCAAGCCCAAGTTGCCTGTGGCCACGCCTTTGACGCTGCCGTCGTCGTTGTAAAGCACTTCAGCCGCCGTGAAACCGGGAAAGATCTCCACGCCCAGGGATTCAGCGTGAGCCGCCATCCACTTCACCACATTGCTGAGGGACACCACATAGCAGCCATCGTTGTGGAAGTTGCGCGGCATCAACCACCCCGGCACTTTGGTGACGCCAGTTTCGGTGAGGGTGAGCAAGTCGTCGCCGGTCACCGCTTGATGCAGGGGTGCGCCCAGTTCTTGCCAGTTGGGAATGAGCTCGGTGAAGGCCTTGGGGTCCATCACAGCGCCCGACAAAATGTGTGCGCCGGGCTCCGAGCCTTTTTCAAGCACCACCACCGAGACGTCTTGGCCTTTTTGCGTGGCCAATTGCTTGATGCGAATGGCGGTGGCCAAACCACCAGGACCACCGCCGACCACGACCACGTCGTATTCCATGGCTTCGCGTGGGCCGAATTGTTCAAGCAAGTGTGGGGCGGTCATAGGGCGGTTGGTGGATGTTGCAAGAGGGAGAGATTCTATGCGCTGGTCGCTGTGTCAGGCTGGTCATAATCTCCTATCAACCAGGAGCAAAACATGGCATACACACTCGACTTATCAGGCCGCGTTGCCTTCATCACTGGCGCTTCCAGTGGCCTGGGGGCGCAATTTGCAAAAACCTTGGCTGCGGCAGGCGCAGCTGTGGTGTTGGCCAGTCGCCGCGTGGAGATGCTCAAAGCCTTGCGGGCTGAAATTGAAGCCGAAGGGGGTGACGCGCATGTGGTGGCCTTGGATGTGACGAATGTGGGCAGCATCGAGGCGGCGCTGAATTTTGCCGAGCGCGAAGTGGGCCCCATCGATATCTTGATCAACAACTCCGGTGTCAGCAACACCCAGCGGTTGCAAGATGTGCGTGAAGAAGACTTTGATTTCATTTTCAACACCAACACCCGCGGGGCATTTTTTGTCGCGCAAGCGGTGGGCAAACGCATGTTGGCGCGTGCCAAAGACGCGCAAGAAGCGGGGATTCAAGGCTTTGACGCTGGGCGCATCATCAACATCGCATCGATGGCCGGCCTGCGGGTGTTGCCGCAAATTGGCGTCTACTGCATGAGCAAAGCCGCAGTGGTGCACATGACCAAGGCGATGGCCGTGGAGTGGGGCAAGCACGGCATCAATGTGAACGCCATTTGTCCGGGTTACATCGAAACAGAAATCAACCAGCACCATTGGGAATCGCCGCAAGGCCAAAAACTGGTGAACATGCTGCCGCGCAAACGCTTGGGCAAGATAGACGACTTGGATGCCGTGTTGGTGATGTTGGCCAGCCCGCAAAGCGACTTCATCAATGGCGCTGTCATTGCAGCAGACGATGGTTTTGGCGTATGAGAATTCTGGTTCCTGAGGTCAAAAAACTGGTGTTCGAGAAAGTCATGGCCATCCGCTGGGGTGACATGGATGCCATGGGGCATCTGAACAACGGTAGTTACTTTCGGTATTTGGAGACCGTGCGCATTGATTGGATGACCAGCATCGGTTGCCAACCTGTGCCCACAGGGGAAGGCCCGGTCATCGTGAATGCGTTTTGCAACTTCTACAAACAACTCGAATACCCCGGCGATGTGCTGGTGAAGATGTACGTCAGCGACCCCAAGCGCAGTACCTTTGAATCCTGGGCCACGTTAGAGCGCGTGGACATGCCAGGCGTTGTTCACGCTGAGGGCGGGGCCACCACGGTCTGGGTGGATTTTCCGGCGCAAAAATCCAAGCCGCTGCCCGACTGGTTGCTTGATTTGGTATCGTGATGACTGTTGTCTAAAGCGTTCGCTTTCAATTGTAAAAATCTTCATTTATGTTTTAAATGAAGGCCTTATTTCCAATTACTAATTATTAATAGGTAATATCAGGGTTTCCAACTTGTGTTGGCTTTCTGGAGACATTGCCTGTGACACTTCCTGATGAGTTGTCCGCAAAAATCATGCGTAAGCAACCTGTACAAAAAAGAGCCCAGTTGACGATTGATGCGATTTTCGAGGCCACTTCCCAAATTGTTGACCGTGAAGGTGTGGGGGGCCTGACCACCAACAAAATTGCAGCCAAAGCGGGGTTTTCGGTCGGGACGCTCTACCAGTATTTTTCAAGCAAAGAAGCGATCTTTCGCGCCATGTCGCAGCATGCACGTGCATTGGCCTTGCGCGAGCTTGAAAGCTATTTGTTTTCCATCGAATGTTCGCAAGACCCCGCCGACATTGACCCCGAGCAGTTTGTGCGCCAGTACGTGCGCATCTGTATCAATGGCTTTTCACTGGGTTTGAGTTACCGCAAAGCCATGAACCGTTTGTGTTGGCTGCTCGAGCAACCTGATGAAACGGCCCAGTCGGTGCAAAGCATGGTCAAACGCCTGATCGCCTGTTTGCGCTATATCGAACATCCGCAAATGAACGCATTGAATGAAACACGCTGGTTCGTGCTCAGTCGGGCGCTCATGGGTTGTTTGCGCAGCGCCTCGCTAGAGCGCTTCAACCAAATCGATTCCAATGCTTTTGAAGACGATTTGGTTGAAATGGTGCTCGGTCAAATGCGCTTGGTACCCATGACGTCTTAGGCCCTGGGTTTATTTCTTGTCTTTGGGCACCCGACCCATCAGATAAAACTCGGGGTTGGGCATCATGCTGGAGACATTGGCCACCCGGTTGCTCAGGCCAAAGAAAGCGGTGATGGCCGCAATGTCCCAAATGTCTTCATCGTCAAAGCCATGTGCATGCAGTGCTTCAAAGTCGGCGTCTGCCACCTCGTGGCTGTTCAAGCACACCTTCATCGCAAAGTCGAGCATGGCGCGTTGACGCGGGGTGATGTCGGCCTTGCGGTGGTTCACCGCCACTTGATCGGCCACCAAAGGCTTTTTCTCGTAAATGCGCAATATGGCCCCGTGCGCCACCACGCAATAAAGGCAATGGTTGGCCGCGCTTGTGGTGGTGACAATCATTTCCCGGTCACCCTTGGTCAGGTTGCTGGTGCGCCCCACCGACTCGGGCACCATCAAGGCATCGTGGTACGCAAAAAACGCCCGCCATTCGGCAGGACGGCGGGCCAAGGCCAAAAACACATTGGGCACAAACCCAGACTTTTCTTGCACTTCCAACACCTTGGCGCGGATGTCCTCGGGCAGGTCTTTCAATTCGGGGGTGGGGTAGCGTGACATGGGGTCTCCTGATGGGATTGCATTATGCGTGGGTCATGTAAATCACCATGGGCAGCTGTGCAAAGTGGGCGTCACAAGTCAGCAGTTGAGCGCCTCGGTGTTGGGCGGTGGCATACACAATGGCATCAGCCGTGGCCAGTTTGTGTTCACGGTGTAGCTGCGCTGCCAGCAAGGCAATCGTTGTGTCCAGGGGCACGACTTGGCATATTTGGGTGTAAGCCAACACCCCATCAGCCTGATCCTCGTCCATTTCGCGCAGCAACCATTTGGACAATTCAAGTTGGACGATGGTGGGCACGATGCACTGAGCCGGTCTGGGCATCCATGGCTCAAGTTGTTCTCCCAAGCGACTGCCAATGAGCCACTCCACCCAGGCTGATGTATCCACCACAACCTGGATGGATGTATTCATCAGAAGCGGTCTTTGCGATCACGAATACGGTGGGTGTTGGCACCTTGGGCCAAGCCTTGCAATGCAGCCAATTCAGGGACAGGCATCAACAGCATGCCTTTGCCTTTGGGGATGAAAACGAATCGTTGTCCCGATTGCCATTGCTGCTCTTCGCGGACCGCTTTGGGAATGGAAATTTGGAACTTGCTGGAAAGTGTGGTGGTGCTAGACATGGCCAACCTGATCGATAGTGGTTTGGTAAGAATACAAGCATTTGCAGAGCTTGTCATGGGTTTTTTGAGCAAACTTGGGGGCAAGACACGACCCGTAGAATGAATTCAAGCTATTCAGGAGATTCGATTGAACAAAATTTTCTCATCCGCTAAAGAAGCCCTACAGGACATCGTGGCCGATGGCCAGTTGATGGCCGTTGGCGGGTTTGGTTTGTGCGGTATTCCCGAGGCCTTGATCGATGCACTGCGTGACAGTGGTGTGAAAGACCTCACTGTCATCTCCAACAACGCCGGCGTGGACGGCTTCGGTTTGGGCAAATTGCTCGAAACCCGGCAAATCAAAAAAATGATTTCCAGCTATGTGGGCGAGAACAAAGAGTTTGAGCGCCAATACCTCTCGGGCGAATTGGAACTGGATTTCACGCCACAGGGCACCCTGGCTGAAAAACTGCGCGCCGGTGGTGCGGGCATCCCCGCGTTCTTCACCAAAACCGGTGTGGGCACCATGGTGGCTGATGGCAAAGAATTGCGCGAGTTTGATGGCGAAACCTATGTGATGGAACGCGCCTTGGTACCCGACATCGCGCTCATCAAAGCCGATGTGGCCGACCGATCCGGCAACCTGCGCTTCAACATGACGGCGCGCAACTTCAACCCAGCCGCCGCCACCGCCGGCCGCATTTGCGTGGTGGAAGTCGAGCGCATCGTTGCCACCGGGGAACTCGCGCCCGACGACATCCACCTGCCGGGCATTTACGTGCACCGCATCGTGCACAACCCCACACCCGAAAAACGCATCGAAAAACGCACCACCCGCGACCGCAAAATTTAATCGCAGGTGCGGCCCTGCCGCCCACCCGCTGAAAGGTAAACCATGGCTTGGACCCAAGACGAAATGGCCGCACGCGCGGCCAGTGAACTGCAAGACGGTTTTTATGTGAATCTCGGCATTGGCATTCCCACGTTGGTGGCCAACCACGTGCCCGACCATGTTGAAGTCTGGCTGCAAAGCGAGAACGGTATGTTGGGCATTGGCCCGTTTCCCTATGAAGACGAGGTGGACCCCGACCTCATCAATGCGGGCAAACAAACCGTCACCACCATCAAGGGCTCGGCCATTTTTGGCAGCGACCAATCCTTTGCCATGATCCGTGGCGGCAAGATCAACCTGTCCATCTTGGGCGCCATGCAGGTGAGCGAGAAGGGCGATTTGGCCAACTGGATGATTCCCGGCAAGATGATCAAGGGCATGGGCGGCGCGATGGACCTGGTGGCCGGCGTCAAGCGCGTCATCATCTTGATGGAACATGTGGCCAAGAAGAAAGACGGCACGGAAGATTTGAAGATCTTGAAAGAGTGCACCTTGCCCCTGACCGGCTTGGCTGTGGTGGACCGCATCATCACCGACTTGGCCATCATGGACGTGGTGCCTGAAGGCTTGAAAGTGGTCGAGCTCGCACCCGGTGTGACGCGTGAGTTTTTGCAAAGCAAAACCGGTGTCACCTTGCTTTGACAAGGAAAGGCTGCAGGCCTGTTGTCTGCGTTCAATCGAAGCAGTGAAAAAAAAGCACCCCGAGGGGTGCTTTTTTCATGGGGCCACAAACCCTTCGGTCGCGGCCAATCAGGCTGTTTTCATGCCAGCTTGGTGCATCACGTCGCCCACTTGGCTGAAATATTTTTCAGCCTGGGGCGTGGGGCACAGGTACTTGGTGCGGCGGTTTTTGCCTTCAAAGAAGGTGTCGATCATGCCGATCTCGCGCAGCACATCAAGCTTGCGGTGGATGGTGGCAGGTGACGCGATGTGGGTCATGGCCATGGCGTCACTCACCGTGAGAGGCTTGCCTTGGCTGTGTTGAACGGCAATGACTTCCAGCAGGCGCTTGGCGTCCAAGTCCAGGTTGGGCAACTCGCCTTTGCCTTCGATGGCATGCAGCAAACTGAGAAAACGCAGGTAAATACTTTGATTTTGCATGATTATTGGCAGTTTATAGTCAAATTTGTTAATTACCAACCGCCATTATGTCACCAATGCACAGGTATTTCATTTCCAGGTATTCGGCCATGCCATGGCGCGAGCCTTCGCGACCCAGTCCGGACTGCTTGACCCCGCCAAACGGCACGTGTTCGGTGGCGATGATGCCCACATTGATGCCCACCATGCCGTATTCCAGCGCCTCGCTGACCCGGTAAATGCGGCCAATGTCACGGGTGTAAAAGTAGCTGGCCAAGCCAAATTCGGTGTGGTTGGCGGCATCAATGGCCTCTTGCTCGGTCTTGAACTTGAACACCGGCGCAAACGGGCCGAAGGTTTCTTCTTTGGCGCAAAGCATGTCGGCACTGGCATCCGCGACGACGGTGGGTTCGTGGAATTGACCTTGCAGCGGCTTGCCGCCTGCCAATACCCGCCCCCCTTTGGCCAGTGCATCAGCCACATGGCTGCTGACTTTTTCCAGCGCGGCAGGTTCAATCAGCGGGCCTTGGGTCACGCCTTCTTCAAAGCCATTGCCCACTTTCAGGGCTTTCACTTTGGCGGCGAACTTGGTCACAAAGGCTTCGTAGACGCCTTCTTGCACGTAGATGCGGTTGGCGCACACGCAGGTCTGGCCAGCGTTGCGGAACTTGCTGGCCATCGCCCCTTCCACGGCCGAGTCGATGTCGGCATCCTCAAACACGATGAACGGCGCGTTGCCGCCCAACTCCAAGGAGAGTTTTTTCACGGTGGGCGCAGACTGTGCCATCAGGATGCGGCCCACTTCGGTCGAGCCGGTGAAGCTCAGGTGGCGCACCACATCGCTGTCGCAAATCACCTTGCCAATGGCGATGCTGTTGTCGCTGTCGGCGCTCAGCACATTCAACACACCAGCAGGCAAACCGGCGCGCACGGCCAACTCTGCCGCCGCCAAGGCCGTGAGGGGCGTGAGCTCGGCGGGTTTGCTGCTGACCGGACAACCCGCGGCCAAGGCCGGGGCCACTTTGCGCGTGATCATGGCCAACGGAAAGTTCCATGGCGTGATGGCCGCGCACACGCCGATGGGTTGCTGCAGCACCATCAGGCGGCGGTTGTTGTCAAACTGGGGCAGGGTTTCGCCATTCACCCGCTTGGCTTCCTCGGCGTACCACTCGACAAAACTCGCGCCATAGGCAATTTCACCTTTGGCCTCGGCGTAGGGCTTGCCTTGCTCAGCGGTGAGGATGCGGGCCAAGTCGTCCACATTCGCCATGAGCAGGTCGAACCATCGACGCAAGATCACGCTGCGTTCTTTGGCGGTTTTGGTTTTCCAAGGGCCCCAAGCGGCGTTGGCCGCATCGATGGCCAAGGACGCCTCTGCGGGGCCGAGATTGGCGACATGGGCCAACAACTGGCCGTTGCTCGGGTCATGCACTTCAAAACGCGATGAACCTTGAAGCCATTGGCCGTTCACCAAAGCGTCGGTTTTCAGCAGGCTGGGGTCTTTCAACAGGCGCAAAGGGGAGGAGGCAGGGTGTGAGGTGGTCATAGGAGGGCGCATGGGCAACCAAGCGTTGTCAGGGAAATCAGGGTGGCGGGATGATGGCATAAATCGAAAAACCAGCGGCTTGGGTCCTCCAATGTCTTGAGCAACGGCTGTCCCAAGCCTGCGCAGGGGCAAACCTATAATTTGACTCGCTGTTCGCAGGGCATTCGCTCCTGTGCCGCCTTCTTCGATTGCCACCCTGCACATGACCACGCCCCGCTTTTCTGTTGCCGACATCCGTCAAACCTTCCTCGACTTTTACGCCGCCCGCGCCCACACCGTGGTGGCCTCCAGCCCCTTGGTGCCCGGCAACGACCCGACGCTGATGTTCACCAACTCCGGCATGGTGCAGTTCAAAGACGTGTTTTTGGGCGAAGACAAACGCTCTTATGTGCGCGCTGCGTCCGTTCAAGCCTGTTTGCGCGCTGGCGGCAAGCACAACGACTTGGAAAACGTGGGCTACACCGCGCGTCACCACACCTTCTTCGAGATGCTGGGCAACTGGTCGTTTGGCGACTACTTCAAGCGCGACAGCTTGAAATGGGGCTGGGAGTTGCTGACCCAGGTTTACAAGCTGCCCGCCGACAAACTGTGGGTCACGGTCTACATCGACGACGACGAGGCCTATGACATTTAGCACCAAGAGATTGGCATTCCTGCCGAGCGCATCGTGCGCATCGGCGACAACAAAGGTGCGAAATACGCCTCCGACAATTTCTGGATGATGGCCGATACCGGCCCCTGCGGCCCATGCTCTGAGATTTTTTACGACCATGGCCCCGAAGTGGCAGGCGGTCCGCCCGGCAGCCCCGATGAAGACGGCGACCGCTACATTGAAATTTGGAACCACGTGTTCATGCAGTTCGACATGCAGCCCGATGGCTCCTTGAAAAAATTGCCCGCACCTTGCGTGGACACAGGCATGGGCTTGGAGCGGCTGGCCGCCATCTTGCAGCATGTGCACAGCAACTATGAGATTGATTTGTTCGACACGCTCATCAAAGCGGCTGCGCGCGAAACCGGCTGCACCGACTTGCACAACAGCTCGTTGCGCGTGATTGCCGACCACATCCGTGCCACCGCGTTTTTGGTGAGCGACGGCGTCATCCCCAGCAACGAAGGCCGCGGCTATGTGCAGCGGCGCATCATCCGCCGCGCCATTCGCCATGGTTACAAGCTGGGTCAAAAAACACCGTTTTTCCACAAGCTGGTGCCCGACTTGGTGGCCCTCATGGGCGAGGCCTACCCCAGCTTGGCGCAGCAGTCCGAGCGCATCATGGCGGTGCTGAAAACCGAGGAAGAGCGGTTTTATGAAACGCTTGAAAACGGCATGGAGATTTTGGATGCTGCCTTGGCTGGCGGCGTCAAAGTTCTGCCGGGCGACGTGGCTTTCAAGCTGCACGACACCTATGGTTTTCCGCTCGATTTGTCGGGCGATGTCTGCCGCGAACGTGGCTTGTCGGTGGACGAAGCCGGCTTCGCTGCCGCCATGGACCGTCAAAAAGCGCAAGCCCGCGCAGCCGGCAAATTCAAGATGGACCGCGCTTTGGAATACACCGGCGTGGGCAATGCCTTCGTGGGTTACGAGCACCTGCAAGCCCAGGCCACTGTCACAGCGCTTTACCTCGATGGTGTGCCCGTTCCCGAGCTCAAAGCTGAGCAAGTGGGTGTGGTGGTGCTCGACACCACCCCGTTTTACGCCGAAAGCGGCGGCCAAGTGGGTGACCAAGGTTGGTTGTTGGCGGGTGAATCATCGAAGGCCGCCAAGTTTGTGGTGGAAGACACCTTGAAAATCAAAGCCGATGTGTTTGGCCACCACGGCCACATGGCCCAAGGCAGCCTGAAAGTGGGCGACACACTCACCGCCCGCGTCGATGCCGACTTGCGCGCCGCCACGGTGCGCAACCACAGTGCCACGCATCTGATGCACAAGGCCTTGCGCGAGGTGCTGGGCGCGCATGTGCAGCAAAAGGGCTCCTTGGTGAACGACCAACGCACCCGCTTCGACTTCGCTCACAACGCAGCGCTGACCGATGAAGAAATCCGCGAGATTGAAGCCAAGGTGAATGCTGAAATTCTGACCAATGCCGCGACCCAAGCGCGCTTGATGGACTTGGAGTCCGCCCAAAAAACCGGCGCCATGATGTTGTTTGGCGAGAAATACGGTGACACCGTGCGCGTGCTCGACATCGGTGCCAGCCGCGAGTTGTGCGGCGGTACCCATGTGAAAGCCACCGGCGACATTGGTTTGTTCAAGGTGGTGTCCGAGGGCGGTGTGGCCGCCGGTGTGCGCCGCATTGAAGCCGTCACCGGCACCCACGCCTTGGCCTATTTGCAAGACCTGGAGCACACCGTCGCGCAAGCGGCTGGCGCGTTGAAAGCCACGCCGCAAGAACTCAACAGCCGCTTGAACCAGTTGTTGGAACAGATGCGCGGTTTGGAAAAAGACTTGACCGCTTTGAAGGGCAAATTGGCAGCGTCACAAGGCGACGATTTGCTGTCCCAAGCCATCGACATCAAAGGCGTGAAATTGCTCGCGGCCAAGCTGCCCGGTGCCGATGCCAAAGCCTTGCGCGACACCTTGGACCAACTGAAAAACAAACTCAAATCCGCCGTGGTGGTGTTGGCCAGTGTGGACGGTGACAAAGTGCAATTGGCGGCAGGTGTGACAGCCGACAGCTTGGGCAAAGTCAAGGCCGGTGAGTTGGTGAATTTTGTCGCGCAGCAAGTGGGTGGCAAGGGCGGTGGCAAACCGGACATGGCGATGGCGGGCGGCACCAACCCCGCTGGTTTGGATGCCGCATTGGCCAGCGTGCAAGCTTGGGTGACAGAACGCTTGTGAGCTTCACCAGGCGTGTTGCAAGCGCCGCTGGCTGACCCAGTGCCTCCCTTGTGCATTCACCGGGTCGGTGAATGCGATTTGCCTCGCCAACAGTTGCAGGGCTTGGCTGAAGTCATCGGGTTCTTGCGGGCCGCGCAGCACCTCGGGGTAAAACTGATCGCCCAAGATCGGCACCCCCAAGTGCCACATGTGCAAACGCAGTTGATGGCGTTGGCCCGTCAGGGGCTCCAAGTCGTACATCGCCAAGCCATCGCCTTGTTGGCGCAGGCTGATGCGGGTTTCGCTGTTGGGCGCGCCACGCACCACTTTCGACAAGAAAAACCGCTCGTCTTCCTCTAGGCGACAACGCAGTGTGGTGGGCCATTCAAGCGTTTGAAGATGCGGGGCCACCGCTTCATAAAGCTTGTGCACCTGCTGTTGGCGAAACAGCGCATGGTAGGCATCGCGGTCTGTCGGGCGTTTGCAAAACACCACCACGCCGGCGGTTTCGCGGTCGATGCGGTGCAGGGGCGTCAGGGTTGCACACTGGGTTTGTTGTTTCATCTGCACCAACAAACTGTTGTGCACATAAGGGCCAGAAGGTGTCACAGGCATGAAGTGCGGTTTGTCGGCCACCACCAGCAACTCGTCTTCAAACAAGAGACAGGCTTGCTCTGGCAGTTCAGCTTCAAGGGGCAAATGACGGTAATAAAACACATGCCCACCCATCGGGCAGGGGTCGTGCGCCGACAGGGCTTGACCGTCTGCGTTCAATACCAAGCCTTGTGACAAACGATGCGCCCATGCTTCGGCGCTGATGTTGTCAAAGCGTTCACACAAAAACGCCATCACGTTGGGCCAGTCTCCCAAGGGCACGGCGACGCGGCTGGGGCTCACGCCGTGGCGCATCGGCAGTTTGGAAAGCGGGTTGTGCGGACCCATCGAAAAAGCAGGAGCTCAGCGTTTGTGAAACACCAAGTCCCACACGCCGTGGCCGAGTTTCAAACCCCGGTTTTCAAACTTGGTGAGCGGGCGGTAGGCCGGTTTTTCGGCAAAGCCGCTGGCATCGGTGGCGGTGTTGTACAGCAGGGGTTCTGCGGACAACACTTGCAGCATTTGCTCGGCATAAGGCTGCCAGTCGGTGGCCAGGTGCAGGTAGCCGCCGGGCTTGATGTGCTGCGCCAAGCGCTGCACAAACGGGCTTTGAATCAAACGGCGTTTGTGGTGGCGGCTTTTGTGCCAGGGGTCGGGAAAGAAAATGTGCACTCCATCCAAGCTGTTCAAGCCCAGCATCTGGTCCATCACCTCGATGGCGTCGTGCTGCAGGATGCGGATGTTGCCAATGCCTTCCTCGCCGCAGCGCTTGAGCAGCGCACCCACGCCAGGCATGTGCACTTCGCAACACAAAAAATTGTCCTCGGGGCGGGTGTGCGCGATCTTGGCGGTGGCGTCGCCCATGCCAAAACCAATTTCCAAAATCAAAGGCGCGGCGCGGCCAAAGGCTTGAGTGACATCCAATGTGTCGGGCCTGTAGTTCAACAAAAACTGCGGACCGAATTGCGCGAAGGCGCGCTCTTGGCCCGAGCCCATGCGACCGGCACGCAGCACATAGGTTTTGATGACGCGCATGAAGGGCGCGTCTGTGCTTGGGGTTGGGGGGGTGTCAGTGGGGCTCATGGGGGCACTTGCAGAAACAGTTGGCGATTATCGCGGGGTCAAGCCGCTTGAAGCCGCTTCAGGTTGAAGAGGTCCAAGGATCAATCCAAGCATGCAAAGCTTCAACCACCAGCGTGTTGACCTGGGGTGGCAGCCCCAACAGCTTGGCCGCCGCATTCAAGGCCGCCAGTGGGTCCGCCAAGTTCAAAGCCTGTGCCCCGTTTTGCTTGCTGAGTTTTTCGCCATTCAGGCCCAACACCAAGGGTGTGTGCATGTAGCGCGGTGTGGGCAAGCCCAAGGCCTGTTGCAACAGGATTTGCCGCGCGGTGTTGTCGGCCAGGTCTTGGCCGCGCACCACATGCGTGATGCCTTGGGCCGCGTCGTCCACCACCACCGCCAGTTGATAGGCCCACAAACCGTCGGCCCGGCGCAGCACAAAGTCTCCAATCGCCTTCAACACGTCTTGGTGCTGCGCACCCAACCGTCGGTCGTGCCAAAGCGTTGGGTTGTTCAATTGCAAATCGTCGATCACGCGTTGCAGGTTCAAGCGCCAAGCCCGCGCCGTTTTGCCCTGTAAACCGTTGCGACAGGTGCCCGGGTACACCGCAGCCGTGTGCCGCGCAGGTTGCATGCTTTGCGCGTCTTCAATCGCTTTGCGTGAGCAACCGCAGGGGTAGGCCCAGCCTTGGGACACCAAGTGGTCCAGGGCGGTTTGATAGGCCTCATGGCGCGTGGATTGCCACAGCACGGGTTCATCGGACACCAAGCCACAAGCGGCCAATTGCGCCAACAAGGCTTGGTCGGCGCCGGGCACGCAGCGCGGCGTGTCCACGTCTTCCATGCGCACCAACCATCGGCCGCCATGGGCGCGTGCATCCAGCCAACTGGCCAGCGCGGCGACCAGCGAGCCCGCATGCAACAAACCCGTGGGGGAGGGGGCGAAACGACCCCGGTAGGGGGCTGGGGCAGTGCTCAAGACCCTGACCGCGCGGTTCAGTCGAGCATGGCCAAGGACAGTCCCAAGCCACTGACAAACGCGTCTTCCACACGGTGGCCCAACAGCCAATCGCCGCACACACCCAGTTTCAAGGATGGGTCCCACAGGTGGTTCTGGCCCAGCGGCTGCAAGGTCTTGGCATAGCGCCAACGGTGCACCTGCGCGAAGCCGGGTTCAGCGCGGATGCCGGTGAGTTCGGCAAAGGCTTTCAACAACTTGGCTTGCACCCGTTCTTCATCGTCTTCCAAGTGTTCTTGCGACCATTCGGCGCTGGCTTGCACCGTCCAGCGCTCCACCGATGCCCGTCCGGGCTTGGAAGACTCGCGACACAACCAAGCAATGCGGTGGTGCACGCTGCGGGCGGCATTCCATTGCGGCCCCAGATGGCTCAAGCCTGATTGATTGACCAAGGGGTAGGCCAGCATCAAGGTCCAGCAAGGGGCGACCTGCACTTCGGACAAGGCCTTGAGCCCTTTGAATCCAGCGGCGGGAGCACCCGATTGGCGCAACAAAAAATCGGCTTGCACGTGGGGAATGGCCAGCACCACGTGGTCAAAGCCCGCGTGCTTGCTGCCATCGGCACAAACCAGATCCCATGCTTGGCCCTGGCGTTTTAAAAACTGCACTTGGGTTTGGTAGTGCACGCTTGAGGCTGCTTCCAAGGGCTGTGCCCAATGCCGCACCAAGGCGTTCATGCCGGGGCTGGCCACAAAGTGCGGCTCGCGGGTGGGCAAGGCGGCTTCGATGACGCGGCCCAGCGGGTCGAGGACACGCACCGCGTTGGCGCTCCATGCGCGGCACACGGCTTGGGTGCCGGGCACCTCGGTGAGGGCTTTTAAAAATTGGGGGTCACGCACCGTGAAGTACTGCGCACCATGGTCAAAACTGCCATAAGGTGTGTTGCGGGTTGACATGCGCCCACCCGCACCATGGCTTTTCTCGAACACGGTGACACGATGCCCGGCCTTGAGCAAGGTGCGTGCGGCGGTGATACCGGCCATACCGGCCCCGATGACAGCAGTGTTTTTCATGGCTGCACTCTACACCGATGCGCGGCCCTTGGGCTTGCTGGATTGCCCCAACAAGGCCAATCGGGTGTGCGGCTTGCTCAATTGATCGAGCCACCACTGCAAAGCACGGTCGCCGGCCGGTTGTCCTTTGGACAAGGTGTTCTCGCGCCAGGCATAGCCGAGTTGGCCGCTGCGCTGTTGTCGCTTGACTTGCAAGGCCACCAAAGCGCCCGTGGCAATGAAAGGCCGCGCCATGGGCTCGGGCAAAAAGCCCGCACCCAAGCCACGCAGTTGCGCGTCCAACTTGGCCGCCATGGTCGGCACGGTGAACACGTCTTGCCCGGCCAGCAAACCGATGGTGATGCCATTGCCCTGCGGGATGGAGTCGGCCACGGCCACAGCGCGGTGCGCTTGCAACACCTCGTCGCTCAAGGGTTGTGGGAAGCTGGCCAGCGGATGCTGCGGAGCCACGGCAAACACAAAGCCCACCACCGAGCCCATTTCGGTGAAACGCAAACCCGGCGTCGTGGTGCTGGTCATGGGCACACCGATGGCCAAATCGGCCTGGCCTGAGGTGAGGCTGTACAAGGTGCCACTCAGGGTTTCGTGGCGCAGCCGCAGCCGCGTGGGTGGGTTGGCCGCATAGAAAGCTTGGCTCAGGTCCATCACCACGCTTTGGTCGATGATGGTGTCAAACACCACGGTGAACTGGCTTTCCCAGCCGGTGGCCACCCGCTTGACCCGGTGCGCGATGCTGTCCATGTCGGTCAACAAGCGCATGCCTTCACTCAGCAGTTCTTGGCCTGCCGCGGTCAGTTTGGCTTGGCGCGAGGCGCGGTTGAACAGCAGCACGTCCAGCGCGTCCTCCATCTGCCGCACCCGGTAACTCAGGGCGCTGGGCACCACACCCATGTCCCGCGCGGCGGCGGCAAAACTGCCATGTCGGGCAATGGTTTGCAACATGGTCAGGGCGTCGGGGGTCAGGACATCGCGGGCAGAAGACATGGTCAGGGGTTTATCGTTCAAACGATTTGAATGATGCCATCAAATCGGCGCGACCACTTGAAGGGTTTGGAGCCTGAAAATCCATGCCAAGAAAGACCACCACATGCTGACACTCAGACCCGCCAACGAACGAGGCTATGCCGACCACGGCTGGCTCAAATCCTTTCACAGCTTTTCATTTGCCGGCTACCACGACCCCGCGCACATGGGTTGGGGCAATTTGCGTGTGATCAACGAAGACCGCATCGCGCCCGAAACCGGCTTTGGCACCCACGGCCACCAGGACATGGAAATCATCAGCTATGTGATGTCGGGCAATTTGGCGCACCAAGACAGCATGGGCAATGTCAAAGGCATTCCCCCCGGCGACGTGCAGCGCATGAGTGCGGGCAGCGGCGTCAAGCACAGCGAGTTCAACCACGCCCAAGGCGCGGAAACGCATTTCTTGCAAATCTGGATTCAACCTAATGTGCGCGGCATTCCCCCCAGCTATGAACAAAAAACCGTGCCCCCTGCCAGCAAGCGCGGTGCGTTGGCCTTGATTGCCAGCCACACGCCCACAGCTGAGGCTGTGAAGATCCATGCCGATGCCGCCTTGTATGCCGGGTTGTTTGATGGTGCAGAGCACGCCAAGCTGGCTTTGAACCCGAAGCGGCGCGCCTATGTGTTTTTGGTGCGCGGTGGCTTGAACGTGAATGGCCAGAGCCTGCAAGCCGGTGACGCCTTGCTGGTGGCCGATGAATCTGAATTGAATCTGAGCCAAGGCCAAGACGCTGAAGTGTTGGTGTTTGACCTGGCCCCCTGAATTTTTATTGCTTACCCAAGGAGAAATCATGAGCAAAACTGTTGTTGTCTTTCACTCAGGCTACGGCCACACCCAACGCCTGGCCCAATCTGTGGCCGAAGGCGCCAAAGCCACATTGGTGGCCATTGACGCCGAAGGCAACGTGAGCGAGGCCGATTGGGCCGCCATCAACGCCGCTGACGCCATCATCTTTGGCTCGCCCACCTACATGGGCAGCGTGTCTTGGCAGTTCAAGAAATTTGCCGACGCCACCTCCAAGTACTGGATGAGCGGCGCTTGGAAAGACAAAGTCGCTGGCGGCTTCACCATCTCGTCCAACCTGAGTGGCGACAAGCTGTCCACCCTGCAGTACTTCATCACCTTGTCCATGCAATTGGGCATGGTGTGGATTGGCCAAGCCCAGCCCAACGACGGCAGCATCAACCGCCTGGGGTCATCCTCGGGCGTGCTGGCGCAAGTGGGCCCCACCAGTCCCGCCGCTGACATTCCCCAAGGTGACTTGGACACCGGCAAAGCCTATGGCGTGCGCGTGGCTCAAATGGCAGCGAAGTTGCATGCCTGAAGCGTTTGTAGGCTGACTTCACAGCCGACCACAGAACCGCTTGGTGCGTGACGTGCCGGCGGTTTTTTAACGTTGTTGCGTTAGCATGCCCCCATGAAAATCCTCAGCCTCTTGCCTTGGTCCGATTGGTTGGTGCTGCTGTTTTTTTTGGCGGCATGGATGGGCTACG
>JACCDP011278509.1_pt1 | contig 18202 bp, 18 predicted proteins | sample 7445841 | NCBI WGS metagenome assembly JACCDP01 (sample SAMN15323441, study PRJNA562643) | freshwater metagenome | isolation source: river surface water | place: USA:Blue River Watershed | collected 2017-08-17
AGATTATTGGTGGAAAGCCATTTTTAGGAGTATAAATGGGAATTAGAAGAAGACGTAGAAAGCTCACTACTACTTTAAGTAGAATGGAGACGCGCCTAAAGAGCGTTGAACTTCGGCCAATTAGCCTTTTAACTACCGACCAAATTAATGCTGCAGTGACTATTGGTGCTTCCACTGCTCCTGATAGATTCTTTATTGGCGATGACGCGCCAAATACCTACAACATAATTCACGACGCTTACTACTACCCCAAAAAGCTGACTGGTAAAGACAATGATTTAGTTGAAATCTATACTCAAGGATCCTTGAGCTTAAATGTCGAAGACAGAATAGAAATTAGTGGAATCCACGGTACAGCGGACACTCTTGTTGATGTAACTAATGATAATTTTACTGTTGCAGAAGTAGAAGAGTCTCCTTGGACTGGAAGAGCTTCCTACAAGCACAACCCAACTCAAGATCAGCTCCCTGGGGTTGTTATTGGCTATGCATACTCGGTTGTTCCAGAGACTTTAGCTCCCACTAGCTGGAGCACTAGACAAAGATTACAAACTAGAGCCACGGTGGACAAGTTTTCTATTACCAGCAATATCGTAACTGTCACCACTTCCGCTGCCCACAGATTTAAAATTGATGACGTAATTTATATAAACCTAGATGAAGACGCCATATACAATCCAGAAAGTGATACCGCCTACGGCGAGGATGGCATATTTAAACTGACAGCCGTAACTTCAAATACTCTCTCCTACTCGCTCCCAGCGGGGGTCGGGCTGCCTACGGGGGACATAAATCCAACAGCAAATGTTTATGTTTTTGCTACAGCTAGAAATTGGTGCGGCGTAGGCGACACCTGGGTTGACACCAGCGGAGCAGAAGATAAAACTTATTACTGGACTGGCCTGCGTTGGGCAGAATTTACTACAACGTCTACTGGCCCTGGCGGGTCTGACACAGTTGCTCCCGCTCCTGTAGCTAACGTAGCTGTAGTGACCGCTGAATCCGGCGGATATACAAACTCTTCTGGAATTCCAAGAGCAAAAATTACTTTAGAGTGGGACGCGCCAACTGAAGATGCTAATGGTGACCCGCTTACTGACTTAGTTGGGTATGAGGTTTGGTACTCAGATGTTGACGGTTCGGGTTGGATAAAAAGCGGTGTAATTGTTGGACAAGAAGAAAAGTTCACCGCACTTGACTTGGATCCCGCGGAGACTATTTATTTTAAGGTTTATGCAGTAGATAGCAGCCTAAATAGATCTACTGCAACAGATTTTAACGCTGTTAGTGGGACCTTTGCCTCGGTCTTAAACCCACCAAGCTCTCCAATCTTGGCAGCTGATTTGGGCGTAGTCACTGCTCGCTGGAATGGCCTAGACAATACTGGACTAAACCCCCACCCATCAATTCGTTTAATCGAGACTCACGTAAGTAATACCCCAGGATTTACTCCAAGTCTTTCGACCAGGGTTGCTTCTATGACTGCTAGTACGGATAACTACAGCAGCATATATCAATACAACGATGGCACTGGAAATTTGATCAATATGCTTTACTCAACTGACTACTACTTTAGGTTTGTAGCGGTTGATGCTGCCGGCAACAGAACCGCCGGATCTGGTCAAGCAATTGGAAGAATATCTCAAGTTGATGGCGCTGCCATTGAGACGGGCGCAATTTCTGCAAAAATTCTTGCTGGCGAGACGATTGTTGCGACCTCAAACACCAGCACCCATCAAATAGAGCTAAATGCTAATTTTCTTCGGGCCGTAAACAAATCCACTGGAGTAGAAACATTTAGAGTTAGAAGCTCTGACGGTCAAGTGACCATTGGAAATGGTATAACCAACACCACAATTAATGGAAACCAAATAACTGTATCTAATTTAAGTGCAAGTTCTATCACTACTGGCTCGCTAAGCGCTAATTTAATCACTACTGGAACACTAAATGCTAGTTTAATTACAGTTCAAAATTTGAGTGCAAGCTCGCTCACTACTGGGACTTTAAATGGAAATGTTGTTACAGTTCAAAATTTAAACGCTAACGCAATCACTGCCGGAACTTTTAGTGGTAACAGAATTTCTGGTGGAACAATTACTGGTACGACCTTAAATACTAGTAGTAGCGGACCAAGAATTCAATTAAATCTAAATGACATTTTCTTTTATGACGATGATGGAAATTTTTCAGGAAAAATTGACGCCGAGCAAAGCAACAGAGCTGCAACTTTATACATAGGCACCGGTACAAGTGGTGTTTTTATGTATAACGGCGGTATTGACCTTGAAGCCAATGGAGCTGTTCAAGTTACTGGCGGAAATGGCTTGACATCTGCTGGATTAATTACAGCTAACAGTGGATTAAGCGTAAATAATGCTGAAGGTGACTTCAATGCTGGACTATGGAGCACCTATGTAGATATTGGAACCGGAAGGCTCAGTCAAGATCAGCTTAGCGGCAGAATAGCTTCTAACGTTGGATTTTTAGCTTCTGGGCCGCTAGGTGTTACTGGAAATTTCACCTACATTGCTCCAACTAGCACTGGAACAACATTTCCTCTTTACTGGAATAGCTCAAATAACCTTGTTTATAGACTTTCTTCTTCGCTTAGATATAAAACTGAAATTAATACTCCTGAAATTAATTTTGATAAATTACTTTCTGCTCAGGTTAAAACATTTAAAAATAAAGAAGAAGTTGAAGAACGTGGAAGCGAAAGTGCTGAAGTAACTTATGGTTACATAGCTGAAGAACTTGATGCCGCTGGGCTAACTGAATTTGTTATTTATACAACAGATGAAGCAGGAAACGTTATACCAGAATCTGTAAACTACACATCAATAGCTCTTGCAAATCACGAATTAAATAAAATTCAAAGTCAAAAGATAAAAGAGTTAGAAGACTTAGTTTCAACTTTGGTTGCTAGAATAGAAGCCCTCGAAGGCGGGGTCTAGCAATGTTTTCAGTAAAAGACGGAGACCGCACTCTTCAATTCAACGGAACCCTACTGGCTAAGTCCACCTCGGAGCGTAGGGGCGCTTATCGTTGGATAGAGTTCGAGCTCTACAAAACTGAAACAGGATCCTACATTCTTTCTCGTACTGGCGTTTCTTTGATTTTTCATGGCGCAGCGTGTCAGATAGTGTCGAAGTACAAGCTGACAGAGGTGCCTGCCAATAAGTTGCTCGCTGCCTCTGTGCCCTGCGAAGACTGCCAGCCAGACGCAAGCCTTGGGCTTGTCTTTCCAGAAAAGTACCGCCACTGGGCCCAAGTTACCACAGACCCCGAGGACATAGTCCAGTCACTATACAAATATGACCAAAAAAATAGCATTTATTACTTAACCAGCGTGGCGCAGCGTTTGCTAGAAAAAGCTGCTAGGGTGGACATCGGGATTGCGAGTGTGTATACTCCTTAGTCCCGGCGGCGATGGAGAGACACTAAATGACACAAGAACTAGACGGAGTAGAGCTCCACCTAGTCGATACAGTAGAAAAAGCCAGCGAATTTATAGCTTGGCTGGGCGAGCGGCGTCCGCTAAATGCAATCGCCATAGACACCGAAACTGGAGAGCTCCCAGGCAACCCTAAAAACCACGCTCTATCGCCCTGGCATGGCCGTTTGAGACTAGTTCAGGTAGGAGATGCTCGTCAGGGGTGGGCTATTCCTTGGGACAGCTGGAAGGGCGTTTTCTACGATGCTATGGATAGATTTGACGGTCCTATTGTCTGCCACAACATAGCCTTCGAATCTAAGTGGTTTGACCAGCAGTCCGAGTGGAAGATGCCGTGGCACCGCGCCCATGACACCATGATTATGGCAAAGATTATTGACCCGCTGGGGTCCGGTGCTCTAAAGACACTTACAGAATCTTTTGTTGACCCTAGAGCTGCCGCTTTGCAGTCTGTGCTAGACAATAGTCTTTTAGATAATGGCTGGACTTGGGGAACTGTTCCAATAAAGTTTGAGCCTTACTGGTCTTATGGTGCTCTTGACCCTGTCTTGACTATGAAACTGTTTGAACGATTCTGGGACAAGTGTGCACCTGGTCAGCCATACAGCTATGCCTACGAACTAGAAATGAACACTAGACGCATAGCCACCAAGATGGAGCTCAACGGAGCAAGGCTGGATCTTTCCTACTCACGGAAAAAATACGATGAGCTAATCAAGTACACGGATGAGGTTGCTGGCTGGGCTCAGAGCAGCTATGGAATGAGTGTAGGAAGCAACCAGCAACTAGTGATCCAATTCGAGAAACTAGGGGTTGAAATTACTGAGCGCACCGAAAAGGGCCAGAAGTCTGCTAATGCTGATCAGTTAAAACTTATAGCTCGTGATGGTAATGAAGAAGCTAAACAACTAGCCAAAGCAACCATTAACTATAGGCAAGCTCTTAAGCTGGCTAACACATACTTCTATAACTTTATTAACGACAACATTGATGGTCTAGTTCATCCTTCTATAAACACCATGGGCGCTCGTACAGGACGCATGTCAATTCAAAATCCTGCACTGCAGACTCTGCCTAAAGGCGACGACACTGTCCGTCGTGCATTCCTACCCAAAGATGATGACCACGTAATTGTTACTTCCGACCTTGACCAGGTTGAGTTCCGTATGTTTGCATCTTTGTCTCAGGATCCAAACTTAATTCAACTATTCCGTAGAGCAGACGCTACTGGTTCCGATCCATTCACCGAAATTGGACGTGAGGTTTATCAGGATCCGGCTATGCAGAAATCTGACAAGCGTCGTGCTCTAATCAAGGGCGTTGTGTATGGGCGTCTGTACGGTGCAGGTGTTGCTAAGCAGGCACTTACTGCTGGTGTACCAGAAGAGCAAATGCGTGCGGTATCTAATGCATTTGACGAAAGCTACCCTGGCATGCAGCGATTCCAAAAATCCGTGGAACAAAAAGGTCTTATGCGCCTTGAAATGGAGGGGCAGGGTTATGTGAATACTTGGACTGGTCGTAGGCTGCCTTGCGATGAGGACAGAGTTTATACGTTGGTTAACTACTTAATTCAGGGCGGGGCTGCTGAAGTATTTAAATATAATTTGGTGAAGCTTGATCAAGCAGACCTAACAGACTTGCTAATTGTGCCCGTTCATGATGAAATAGTCCTAAATGCCCCCCGGAAGGATGCAGAAGAGATTAAGCAATTGGTTAGGAAGTGTATGACTACCTCAGATGGCTGGGCTGTCCCCCTAACGGCGGACGTAGATGGCCCCCTAGAAAACTGGGGCGCTAAGTATGCCTAGGTACGTTTTAGCCATAGATCCAGGGAAGGTAACTGGAATGGCTCTATTTAGCCTTGAGAGCCCTTCTGAGCCTGTTTTAGAGTGGTCTAAAGAACTAGAACAAGACGAAGTTGCCGAGGCCGTACGGGGCGTTTTATGGGCTCCTGAGAAGCGTTTTTACCTGGACGTTGTCTGTGAAAGGTTTGTCATAAACTCCCAGACAGTCAGGAATTCCCAGGCTCCATACTCCCTAGAAGTTATAGGGATCATAAAGCAGTGCTTAAAGGATAATGGGCGTCCAATGGATGACATATTCTTCCAAGCCCCTGCTGATGCAATGACAATGTTTGACAACAAGAAGCTTAAGAAACTAAACTACTGGCACGTAGGTGGTGGAGGACACGCTTTAGATGCAATCCGACACGCCCTACTTAGATGCGTAAAAATTGGCTGGAAGCCTGTAAGATTATTGGAGAATTAATTATTATCAAAAAAAGTGTTGCAGACAACAATTTTTTCTGATAATATGTATTTAGTGACGATTGGAGTCCATTTTGGGCGTTTTTGTAGAGCTAGAAGACAACCACATAATTATTAACGCCGAATGGCGTCTAAAAGAGGTTTGTCGAGCCCTCCCCGGGTCTAGATGGGACTCTGATAGAAATGTTTGGCGCATCCCGGTGTCTTGGACCGGCTGCCTATCACTTCGTTCGACTTTTGGACAGCAACTAGAGATTGGACCTAAGCTAGCCGAGTGGGCAACCAATGAAAAATCACTTCGAATTGATCCTTGTAACTCGTTAAGAGAAGTCGAAGCAATCGAAGATGGCGACCAAGACTTGTTCCCACATCAAAGAGCTGGCGTTGAGTGGATGGTAAAAGCTAAGCGAGGCCTCCTAGCCGACGAACCTGGACTGGGAAAAACGGCTCAAGCAATCAGAGCACTAAAAAAGCTTAAAGAGAGTGGTGAAGAGGTTTTCCCCGCTCTAGTTGTTTGCCCGAACACTTTGAAAACAAACTGGGAGCGCGAGTTCGACCGCTGGTGGCCAGGAGTAGATGTTCAGGTAATTAAAGGCTCCGCCACGCAAAGACGGAAAGCTTTTGATTACGAGGCTCAGGTTTATGTAATCAACTGGGAATCACTAAGAACTCACTCCCGGTTAGTTTCGTACGGATCTATTGCTCTAGCACACTGCACCGAATGTGGCGGGCACGATTCCAAAATTACTCCCGCCCGTTGCGAAGTTCACAACAGAGAACTAAACAACATCCCGTTCAAAGCAGTGATTGCCGATGAGATCCACAGGTCTAAAGACCCCAAGTCGAAGCAGACCCGGGCATTGTGGTCAGCGTCTGGCAAGGCAGAAATTAGATTTGCACTTACTGGTACTCCAATTGCTAACGACGTTGTTGACCTATGGCCGATTCTTCATTGGCTAGACGAAAAAGAGTGGCCAAGCAAGACTAAGTGGATTGATCGATACGTAAATACTTTTCCTAATGCTTTCGGAGCTCTAATGGTTCTAGGACTTAAGCCAGCCATGGAAACCGAATTCTTTGCCGGTATCAATCCTCGAATGAGAAGAATGCTCAAGGCAAAAGTTCTTCCTTGGCTGCCAGAGGTAATTAACGACCGTCGCGACGTTGAGATGGGTGCCAAGCAGGAGAAAGCCTACAAGCAGATGCTCGACAACATGATGGCAATGCTTGAAACAACTTCACCAGATGACTTAGCTGCCACGGAAATGATAGAGGGAGACTACTCGGGAGATTTGGTGGTTGCCACGAACCCGATGGTTCAGATGGGAAGACTAATTCAATTTGCCAGTGCTTATGGACAAATTGAACTGACCGAGACTGGCGAAAAAATGTTATTGTCAGAGCCCTCCTGTAAGGTCGATGCTCTTATGGATGACATAGCTAGCGGAGACTTTGGAGATGATTCAGTTGCAGTTTGTGCTGTTTCCAGACAGCTCATTGAACTGCTGAGCGCTCAAATGACTAAAGCCGGAATTAGACATGGACTAATTACTGGTGCTCAGAACGAGATTGAGCGTCAACAAGCAATCGACGACTTCCAGAGCGGACGAACCAAATGGATTCTATTCACTGCCCAAGCTGGAGGCGTAGGTGTGACACTGACGGCTGCACGCCGACTTGTCATGCTTCAAAGGCCATGGTCTCTTGTTGATTATAAGCAGGCACTGGATCGAGTTCACCGAATCGGGTCTGAAATTCACGATTCGATTATCATCACCGACTACGTCACTGAAGGAACTGTAGAGGAAAAGGTCATTGACACTTTAGGTGCTAAAGACTACAATTTCCAGCAAATAGTAAAAGACAAGGATCAGCTTCTTAAGCTGCTTAAGGACAAATAATGACAACTGCACCAGTAAGAATCTCAAACTCCGAGATTCAAACATTCAAAGACTGCCGTCGCCGTTGGTGGTTTACTTACTACCGACGTCTTCGTCCAAAAGTTGAAGAGTTCACCGGAGCATTAGCTCTTGGATCTAGAATCCACGAGGCTCTGGATCGGTACTACTCAACCGGCCAAGATTTACTAGAGGCTCACGCTGAGCTAGTCAAAGAAGACATGAAAAAGATGAATGATGCTTTCCGTGATACTTCTACCTTAGAAACGGAAGCAGAGCTCGGCCGAGTGATGCTCGAAGGTTACCTAGAGTGGGTGGAGCTAAACGGTATTGACGCTGAGCTAGAAAAGATTTCTACAGAAGAAGTCATTGAGCGTCCGATGATGGGCGGTCGAGTAATTCTTCAGGGAAAAATTGACATGCGAGTGCGCCGAAAGATTGACGGCGTACGTATGTTCCGAGACTTTAAAACTGTTGGCGGATCGTTTGCTGACTTTGGTTCTCAGGCTCAGATGAATGAGCAGATTCTTACTTACATGACTCTAGAAGAGGCTCAGAATCAAGACGGGGAACGCTCCGAAGGTGGAATCTTTACAATGCTTCGTAAGGTAAAGCGTGGTGCCTATGCTAAGCCGCCGTTTTACGACCAGATCGAAGTTAGACACAACAAGTTTGCTCTCAGGTCTTTTTACGAAAGACTCGAAGGAACTCTGGAAGACATACTCCGAGTTAGAGATGGTCTCGATACCGGAGAGAGTCACTATAAGCTTGCATATCCACGCCCTACTAGGGACTGTAAGTGGAAATGCCAATTCTTCGCTATTTGCCCGTTGGTTGACGACGGAAGCGCCGCAGAGGCTGCAATTAGCGATGCGTTTGTGGTCGCCGACCCTTACGGATATTACGGAATAGAAAAAGAGAAGGGAAGTGAGTAAATGTCAAATGCAGTGGATCGCAGCTTAACAATTATGGTTTATGGCGAATCCAAGGTTGGTAAATCCAGCTTTGCAGTAACGGCACCATACCCACGCCTTATGCTCGATGTTGAGGGTGGACACAGATTCCTTCCTATCAACATTAAGTATTGGGACCCCCTAACTGAAGAACCTCCGCTTGCGGATGGAACTTGGGACACAGTTGTAGTCAAAGTTAATAGCTACGACATCGTTATCAAGGCATTCCAGTGGCTTCAGTCAGGAAAGCATCAATTCAAGTCCTTAATCATTGACTCAATTTCTGAGTTACAGGTTAAGTGCATGGAGAACATCGCTGGGACCGAACAAATGAAGATGCAACAGTGGGGCGAACTACTTCGCCACATGGGTGCACTACTTCGTGACCTTCGCGACCTCACGATGCACCCAACCCAGCCTCTTGAGGCTGTGGTTCTGACCGCTATGGCACGTAAGGGGCAGGATGGAGTTTATCGTCCTTACCTACAGGGCCAGCTAGCAATTCAGGCCCCATATTTCTATGACATTCTTGGTGCAATTACCGTGGAGACGGAGCCAAATCCAGATCCACTTCAGCCACCATACAAGGTACGTCGCATGTATGTTGAACGTACTCCTGAGTATGAAGCTGGAGAGCGCGTTCAAGGGCGTCTAGGAAAAGTAGTACAGCAGCAAGACCTTGGGGTCGAACGCATGCTGGACATGGTCTTCGGCGAAAAGAAGACAGAAACAACTAAGAAAACAAACTAAGAAAGGCAGTTATGACTACTGTTAATTTCGCAGCGCTCGTCCAGAAGGCTGGAGACGCTGCAGCAAAGACAAACTACGAGCCACTCCCAGAGGGTGACTACGAGTTTAAGGTAATTGAGGCTACGGCCACTACTGCATCAACTGGAAAGTTGATGTTTAAGCTAACTAATGAGGTTCAGGGTGGACCACACGACAAGCGTCGTGTCTGGGACCAGTGGGTCGTATCTCCAGAGAACGAAACCGCTATGAACATTTTCTTTGCGAAGGGCGCAGCTATTGGCCTTGGCAAGGAATTTTGGCTAGCAAACCCATCTCCTGCTCAGATTGAGCAAGCTCTACTTGGACGCACCTTTAGAGGTAAAGTAGCAATTCGCACATACCAGGGCAAGCCTGGCAATGAAATCAAGAACTACTATGCCTCTTCAGCGGCAAGAGTAGCGGCTCCAGCAGCCCCTGCTCCAGTTGCAGCAGCTCCAGCTCCAGCCCCTGCTCCTGCTCCAGCCCCTGCTCCAGCTCCTGCTTCCCCAGTTGCTGAAAGCGGAGACGCTCCGTTCTAATTAGTGTGGCGGGGCGCGTAAAAACGCCCCGCCCAAATTATTTTTTTGGATTTACATGAAAATTTTATTTACTGGAATGGGATCACACCACTGCAAGAAGCCCAGCAATGTCAGCTTTTTTGGGGTGCTAGATTCGGTTCTCTCACAGCATGCTGAAGTTGTCTGGGCATCTCCAAGTTTGTCCTGGAAAAAAGAAGATCTAGAAAAATACGACCACATCATTTTTGGATTTTTGCCTCCAACATCATTAAGCGCCAACAAACTTTATGGCGCTCTAAATGTTCTTGGGTTGATGTTTGACTCCCCAAAACTAAAATTAGTAGTAGACAGCCCTCAGGTTTGGCAATATAAAAACAGCATAGCGGCGTCTATTAAAAATCCATCCATTCTCTTTGGAAACTTTTATGCCCGAAGAGAGGGCTACCAAACTGCCCTCAAATCCCCATCTATTGTGGAAAAAGCTATTGCCCACATGATGGTTACCGAGTGGCCAACAATCATCTATCCCGGGCTACCTTGGAATAGCGACGAAAAAATCTCCACGTGCCTTGGATTTGGAGATTCAAACAGAATTGTTGGAGTAAATTTTGACTCACTGCTAGTAGACCCCGAGAGTCCTAGAATCGGCAGAAAAGATTACTGGGCAGTAGAAAACATAAAAAATAGTTGGATTCAATCTATAAATAAACTTACAGTTTTTCCTAAAGAGCCAACTAAGGTTGGAAAGAAAACCGATGACGCATACGCACTGGAAACTATTAGAAATAGCGTCGGCTTAGTTCTGCCTCCTCAGGAAAGGAACATGCTTACTTGGTGGAACTATAGAATGATCCAAGCCCTTAACACGTCTACACCGATTGTCACAAATTGGCTAGAAACGCAGAATTTTAGTGATAGCTGGTCTTTGCTCCCTTATCAAGTAGAAGATATGTCTCCTGCCCAGCGGCAGCATCTTGCTTCTACTCAGAGGGGGGTATATTTAGAGTCCCTGCCATCAGCGGGCGAACTAACATCAGAAGTAGAAAAACTTCTGCTAGTATCTACATTGGAGAGGTTATAAATGCCTGAAATTGATAAGAAGTGGGTAACTGAGCAGCTGGAAGCAGCCAAAGTAAAGGTTGGATCTGGCAAGGCTCTCATGAAACTTTTAGACACTTGGTCTGAAATACCTGAATTAAGTGAAAATATTACAAAAGAAGTTCTTACGCTTTTCCCTATGCTAGCGAGAGGACATGCTGTCGTTCAAGAGGAGAGCGAAGATGACTACACTTGGGTCCCCGCCCAACCCGGACAAATTGTCGTTGGAGATCAAGTCAGAGTTAAATCAGATGCTTACTCAGACAAGCTCGGACCCATACACAACGGCCGCCGCGGCAAGGTGGTTGGAATTCGTTATGGGGAGATATTCATCAAGAGTAACGACGGAAAACAGCCAGAGTTTGACGGAGTGCCCCACTCACCTTACAAACTAGAGAAGCGTGTCAAGAAGGCATAAATGCGAACCAGTTTTGAGTTAAAAATTTTGGCCTCTACTTTAGATGAAGCTAAAAAAATTGCAGCCACGGAAGTTGCTGAATTTCTAGGTATTTCTGAAAAAGAGGTCGAAGAAAAGGTTTCTTTGGAGCTAAAAGTCTCCTACCCAGAAGCAGAAACAGTCTCCGAGATAGAGGAAATAGTGGCTGCCAGGGTCTTTTTAGTTACTATCTACGGCTCTCTAAAGCAGAGTGTTGCCAAGCCTTTTGGATTTGACAAATCCTAAAAGAGTTGCTACCGTATAGGTATGCAAACATTTGTACCGTTATTTGGCTCGGCGGACACCGCACAGGTTCTTGACCGCGCCCGTTTAAATAAGCAAGCCCTAGAAGGCTGGCAGATCCTAATGAACCTTGTGGAACTGGACCCACAGGGCAATCACCGACCAGCTAAAGGCTGGCGCAACCACCCCGCTGTCAAGATGTGGCGGGGTCACGAAGGCGCACTTGTCTCCTACATCCTCAAGATGGTAATGGAGTGGGAGAAGCGCGGCTACAAATCAACGATCGGGACTAAGACACTGATTACATACATTCAAGCCGTCAAGCTTGGACGTATTACTAGAGAGAGTCATCGCTATCCAACTTGGATGAAAGATAGGGAGCTATTTGCAGAGCTTGCTTCTAGCCACAGAATGGCACTGCTCAGTACGGACTACGAGTGGAATTCACAATTGGGTTGGCCTGAAGACTCCGGATCGCGACCTGAATCATATGACTATATTTGGCCAGTAAGTTAATTTTGTAATTTACGGTAAGGTTATCTCGCAGATTAGTACATTTATGTACTGTGAGACGCAAAAAAGTACCTGTACTACCATCTTGGCTTATCTGGGAGGGGGAATACTTCCCTCGAAAGATCCACTCTGATTCTGTCGTTTTTTATATAAATGAGCATCTAGAGTTAGATACAGATAATCTAGCCAGAAAATCTTTGGCTAGGGCGTTGCAGCAAGAAGGAATTACGTATTCCCTATCCGAATCATACAAACTTATAGAAGAAGCTGTAATAGAAAAAGCTGGATATTGGTATCCAGACGGTGAAGATAGATACCCATCCTATTGCTCGATGGATGATGATAATTACGAGTGGGACGCTACTTACGTAGAGGTGCCGTATGTTCTTTGATTCACCAGATTGGCACGAAGACGCAGAATGTGCTAAGCCGCAAAATTTTGATAAAATTAATAAATTTTTTGCGAATAAGCCTTCCCAGCAGTGGGAAGCAAAAAAGCTCTGTAACCAGTGTCCGGTTAGAAAAGAATGCCTTCAGTGGGGCCTAAATAATAAACAAGTTTGGGGGATTTGGGGCGGACTTGATCCACAAAAAATTAGAAATACTCTATCTGTTAATTGGGAAGGTCAAGAAATAAGATACAAAAGATTTCCTCTTTGTCCTTATTGCAAGGCTAAAACTGATAAACTAAAAACAGCTACCGTGGATCGCCCAGATGGTGGTCGATGGGCCACTATGAGAATTGTACGCTGCGATGAATGTCAGTTTACTTGGCAAAGCAGAACTAGTGCAAATGCTGTTGATGCATATCACGCCGGGGAGCTTAAGAAGAAACAGCAACAGAATAATAACGAAGATTAGTTTTTAGTCTATCGTTAGTCGGGTCTAGCTGCAAAGCAATATTTCCATACCTAAAAGCTTCATTGAATTGTTCTAGGTTATAAGCAGAAATTGCAGCCAGATCATAAGGAAGCGCTCCCCACGCAAATTCTTCACAAAGATAGTCCAACGGTTTTTCTTTGATCTCTATTGCCTTTTTTGCAAAGTGATTACAAGAGGCCCATGACTCCACTTGATAAAAGTGTTGGGCCAGCTCCACCAAAGCCTCTCGCCTCCAGGGCGCTTCTTGATGGGCTTTTATTAGCCAAGACTCTCTATTCTCTGGCTCTAGCTTTGCTAGATACCTCATAGAGGCGGCTCTCTCGGGGGCCCAGGAGGCCGTAGGAAGCCCTAGGTGACGTTTAAATTGCTTTATTGCCTCTTCATACTTCTTATAAAAATAAAGCTCTCTAGCGTAGTAATAGGCGTTTCTATCGTCATATGGATCTTCTTCCACGGAGAGCTTTAGGAGGGGCAAATACTGAGATCTAGATTTAGCCTTGTCCGGATGGTGGTGGAGCTCTAGCTTGGTCCAAACCTGCTTTTCTGTGGTCCCACCGTATGGAGTAATTACCTCGTGGACTGGGTGCTTCCACCGATACCCATGTCTGGCATGAATTTTGTCTCCGCCGAATGTAATATTCGGAATAGTTTCTTCTTCATCTTTCCAGTTCCAGGTGTAGTTGTAGCGAATTCTGGTTGCTCCCTGAATAAGGGCGTTCTCTATTTCTTGACGCCAGCCCGGCAACAATACCTCGTCCATGTCAAGCTGTACGCACATATTAATATCTGTTGGAAGAGCTGCTAGCGACGCATTTCTTGCATCATCAAAACGCCAAGGTTTGACCGAAATATCAATTACATTGATTCCGAGCTTTTTTGCAGTTTTAACGGTGTCATCTGTACTGCCCGTATCTGCAATTAAAAGATAATCAGCGTCTTTGGCACTTTCATACCATCTCTCAACAAATTGCTCTTCATTTAAAGCAATCGTATAGACAGCTATTTTTGGCATTACTTCACCGATAATACGCTAATGTGCTCTCTTGGCTCATAACTTCCACCAATCATCATAGTAAGAAGGCCTGGCTTAGAGTTCATTCCAGCTCTATCCCTAAACCACTCACTTCCGGGGTCTGTAGTCGGAGCTTGGACCCAGAGTCTTTCTCCTATGTCCATTGTTTTAAAGTTGTGAAAATGCCCGGAGATCCAGATATCCGCTTGGCCTAGAGCAGTTTGTCCTGCTGCCTGCTGAGATAAGTATCTTAGTGTGTTATTCTGGTTTGCTTGGTGTCCGTGGAACATTCCAAGCATTGTCCCCTCTACATCTATCGTCAAAGTTTGATGTCCAGAACTTGGATATCTAAATTCAACGTGAGCTAGCTCTGGGTTTTCAGAGCAGATATCTTGTACAGCAGAAGCAATTTCTACATTCCAGCCATCAGCTGGATCTGTCACAACTTGCCTAGTGGCTTCATCGTGATTTCCATTTATAACTGGAACAATTAGCTTATCTACCAAGGGAGCAAAAGCCTTAACTTGGGCAAGCAGAAGCCTTCTAGCTACTCTAGTTTGCTCGGTCATACCTAAATCTGAAGCAGCTTGTCCTTGAAGTCTTCCATTTTGACTGGTAGTTCCCTCAACGTGATCGCCAAGAAGCGCTAAGCATATAGTTCCTGGATTAATTCCAGCTCGTAGATTTTGCTCAAACCTGTGGATAGCCCTTTCTGTGAGGGTCAAAATTCTATCTACTGATTGTCCTGTGCCCTCGCCGTTGGCTTTCTTACCAATTTGCTGGTCGCTAGGAGCAATAAGAAAAGCGCCCTCGCCGGTGGATTTTTTAGTTCCTTTAGCGGGACGCCATTTTTTAATGTGATCAACTAGTTGCTCTAAGTCAAGACTGTCTGTAGCCATATAGTTTGCTGGAACTATGTTCACTCGAACAGACTCTAACCACTCACCATCAAACTTTTGCCACTTACCCCTTCTCAAGGAAGTTACTGCCCACTCTGCTGGATTTAGTCCGAACTCTGTTAGTACAGTAGTGGCGTCTACCATTTCGTGTTCTGGTCTAGGCGACCCGACGACGAAACCACCGCGCTGGCTATCAATGTCCATTCTTGGACGCCAGTCTTCTGGTTGTTTAATGGTTCTTGTGTCAGATCCGCTTACTCCAGGTGAGCGAAGTTTTTCTAGTTTTTCCGATAAGCTCACTTAGTTCCTCCCTGAACTCTAGAGCAGGCACATATCCCGTTTCGGTGTCGGTCTACGGTGCTTGGACTAATGTCATAGCCTTCTTCTCGAAGTGCATAGGCTAGTCGTATGTTCGGCACATGGTCCTCATCACCAGGCCTTGAATTAATTATTCTTAAAAGAGCGTTAACATCTTTTTCATTAAGCTTGCCATCTTTAGTGATAGCCATTAATTTGCAGACAAAATTGTCCGCTTTGTACTTATACTGAGCAGTCTTGAGTCGATCTGCTAGAGCCATAGCCTCTCCTTCAACCAGTGGTTGAACCTATGCTACTACAGAAATGAGAAATTAGCTAGCTTTTCGTAAAATTACCACTTCGTGTTTCTTCTCACAATCTCTTGCCAAACTGGGGACAACGTGTTGTTTTGAGCAGACTGCACATATATAGTCTTTTACATTAGCCAATATTCAGTTACCTCGATCTAAGGGAATCTCCCTTAGATCTATTTTCTCATTCCTTAGAAGGTTCTTTTTCTTCCACTTCTGTACTTTTTTGTTCTTGAACTAAATCTGCTTTAGCTTGTTCAGCTTCTTTAATTGCTCGTTTAATGTTGGATGCTTCAAGCATTTTCACAAATCGGCCAGAAAAGTTGTAGTCTCCGGAATGAGTAATACGTACCCAAGGCGCTGACCAAACTTCTCCGCCAATGTTTTGCCACATCCGGCAGAATGCATAATCTTCAGATAAAAGAATATTTTTTTCGTCAATAGTAGTTGTAAAGTATTCGGTTACCATTTCACCGAACTCAATGCCGGTGTTTCCTACATTATTGTTGACATATTGCTTACAGTGCGGCTTAAGATCTTCGAAGACTTTTCTAGAAATAAACATCATTCCAGTACCAATATCTTTTACTTTAAAGGGTTGGTCTACGTTAAATTGCTGATCTTCATTTAATAAATTAATTGCAAAATGACCGGAATAAAGCTCTAATTCTTCCGCTGGCCTGCCAGCTAAAGCGGCAATTCTTACATTGTCCCAGTTGATCCCCTTCATCGGGTATATAGCTCCAATTAGATCTTTACCAGACTCAATCATTCTTACAACATCACTAGAATTCCACCCGTGATCTGCGTCTATGAATAGCAAAGCGTCGCAGTCGCTCTTCATAAATTTGTGCGCCAAAGTGTTTCTAGCTCTAGTAATTAAGCTTTCATTTCCAACTGTTGTTGTTGTAATTGAGTGCCCGGCTTGAGACAAAGCAACTATCAAATTTTGAAGTGAAATTGTGTAATTATTTTTGGCGATTCCGCCATACATCGGAGTTGCAATATATATTTTCATAGTTATTTATCCTATCTTACTGAAATGTACCTGAAAATCTAGCTGCAGTAGCGAAGTCTGGCTGCTCTTCGTACGATATTTGGTGCAGTGTTAGTGTAATTCCACTCACTATTGCCTTATTTCCAGATCCCAACACTTCTAGGCCCCTATCTACGAGCTTTCTGTGGAAGGCTATCTGAGTAATTGCTCTTTCCCCGCGAGAGTCTGACCACTGCTTATATCTTCTATACAAAGCGTTAACATTTACGCTTTCGCCCGTGATGGTCTCCTCTTCTAGGAATGCTCCCATTCTGTCTTCATTTTTCTTGTAGATTGCGTGGGCATTCTGTACGGCTGTACACATCTCTAGCGGGTTAATTTGGCTTGAGGAAAGATACTTGACTGCGCCTTCGACTATCCAAGACAATACTGCAGGAAGCCCTCCGTCTGGGTCAGCCAAATATCTCTTCAAGCCTGGATCTGGTTTTGCTGGCTTATTAGTTAGAGGAATTGGAAGCAACCTGCGCCACATGGCTTCGTCAGTAATAATTGGTCTGTGGTTGGTCGACACCCACAGCTTTCCAGTAGAAGTAAACTGAATTGGCCTGTCTCCAGGAGATCTTCCTTGGAGTGTGGCAGAACCAGTTATCTTTTTGATCTGGTTTTCTTTGATGCGTTCGCTCTCTGGCAACTCATCTACCCAAATCATTCTTCTGCCTCGTAGCTCAGCCATGTGATATTCATCAGTTGTGCTAGGCCTATCGCCCGCTGCAAGTACGTGTGAGTCAAGTGCCCAAGCAAGCTGCGACTTACCTAATGCTTCATAAATTGTTTCTATAAAAGTGTTTTTACCTGATCCTGGAGGTCCGTAAATAATAAAGAACACGTCTTGGTTGTTTAGGCCGGTGGCGGTATACCCCACGGCTCTCTGAATCCAGTTTATGTACTCCTGATCCCCACCAAAAGCTTCCTGTAAAAAGTTATTCCAACGAATGTTAGTGAGTCCTTGGGTGTAAGCAATGGGAGATACTCTGGTTATGTGCGACTCTATGTCGCCCTTTTGAAGTAGGCCAGTTCTAAGATCTACGACTCCGTTATCAACTCCCAATAAATATGGATTTTTGTCCCACTCAGATATGGGCATATTTACTCTTGGGTCGGTCAAAGCTTGCTCGATCATTGCATTAATTCTTGAGTTTGACTTAGCTTGATTTGCCCACTTAACTAGTTCGCCACCTCGAGGATCGTCTGGGCTGTTTAGCTCGACAACTTCTCTTGCAATAACAGTAGAGACAGACTTTGCAATTTCTCTTACTTGAGTAGTTTCTGGGTCTGGCTTCCAGTAATTGCCGTTCCAAACAAACCAACCAACGCTGTCTGTATATCTAATTGTTGACCCAAAGGAGTCGATCAGTCTTCTACCATTTCCAACGTCAGTAAGAGTTCGGTACCCTGGGCGGCCTCCAGCTTCTGCACTAATAGCATCAGGATCTCTAGGAAGATCTAAATTTCCTCCCGATGTTATGTCTTTTAGTGATCTTCCCCTAGAAGCTAGAGAAGCAACCTGATCTCCCACCGCATTAGAAGAATTAGAAACTTCTAAAGAATCTGCATCTACGGTTTCGCTAGAGGTTACTACTGGTGTAGCAG
>JACCDP010667748.1_pt1 | contig 18189 bp, 19 predicted proteins | sample 7445841 | NCBI WGS metagenome assembly JACCDP01 (sample SAMN15323441, study PRJNA562643) | freshwater metagenome | isolation source: river surface water | place: USA:Blue River Watershed | collected 2017-08-17
GCCCCAGGATCGACTCGCCGTACTCCGCCAGAGCCTGCCGGGCGTCGGGCCGGGTGTCACGGGCGACCAGCAGCTTGAGCAGGTCCTCGACCAGCTCGGGCTCCTGACACTCGCCGGCCGCCTCGCACGCCGCCTTGCGAACGAGCGCCGACGGGTCCTGCAGGTAGCTCGCGATGCTCTTGCCATAGCCGCCGCCGAGCCGCCCAAGCAGGCGAGCGATCTGCGCGCGCTGCCCGGGCATGGCGTTGTGGCCGATGTCGACCAGCTCTTCGACCGCGCGCCGGGCAGCTCCGGAGGGATCGAGCGGCGCCAGGGCAGCAATTGCGGCCGAGCGCGTGGCGAGGTCGGGATGCGTCAGCAGCGGCGCCAGGAGCCTCGCGGCGGTGAACGGCTTGAGCGCGGCCACAGCGAAGATCGCTGCCTCCCGCACCAGCGGCTCGTCCTCGCTCGACATCTCCGTCAGCCTCTCGGCGGCCGACTGCAGCCCCCGCTCACCAGCCAGCTTCGCCGCATCGCGTCGCACCTTTGCGGAGCGGTGCGCGAGCAGACGCGGCAGGTGAGGATCGAAGTTCACCTGCGGCTCGCGCGACAGCAGCGTCAGCGCCGTCAGCACCCGCCCCTCGTCCTCGCTCGACAGCGCCTTCTCCAGCAGCTTCCGGCTCGTCCCCTCACGCAGCGACACCTCTTGCGGCGCCGTCGGGCTTTGCAGTCGCTGACCGATCGCGTGGATGTAGTGCGACCGTACCCGCAGCGTGGCGAGCAAGACGGCGATGGCGATGGCGATGGTCACGAGTGACAGCATCCTGCTGTCGAGCGTCGCGGCGAAGGCGAACAGCAGGAGGCCCGCCACCGCCATGCCGGCCTTCTTCGCGAAACCGTCGACCGCGCTGCGCGCCGAGGCGCGGGCCCAGTCGGGCATCGGACCGTAGAGAAGCTGCATGCCGGTCTGCGTCAGGCTGAGCGCGCCCACCTGCTCCACGGTCTTGAGCAGGTAGGTCGGCCACAGCCCGCCGAACCAGAGAGAGAGACCGCCGAAGACGAGGCAGAGCACCGGTGTCAACGCGAGGTAGCCGAACAGCCCGACGCGGCGGAGCATCGGCCCCGTGAGCGACAGCTGCATCGCCATCGCGACGCCGCCCACCAGCGCGCTCATGCCGCCGAACAGCGCCGTCTGGGCGCCGACGTCGACGTAGATCTGCTTCGCGCGCATCCGGAACAGCAGGTCGGTGAGCGCCGTCATCGCCGCGAAGAGGGCCGCCAGAATCGCCATCGTCCGCGGCAGCCCGTCGCGCAGGAGGTAGGCCCGCACGTCGTGGCTTGCCGTCCCGGCGACCAGTCCCGGCGTCGAGCGGTGGTGGCGGCTTCGCAGCGCCGGAGCGGCGAGGAGACAGACGACGAGCGACAGACAGGCGCCGGGCACGAGGCGCAGCGGCTCGACGTGGCCGCTCAGCTGATGCGTGAGGAAGCCGCCGAAGACCGACCCTGCCATGCCGATGCCGCCGATGAGCCCCAGCAGCCGCCGGCTGGCGCGCAGGTCGAACAGATCGCCGACGCGCCCCCAGAACGAGACGCTGAGCGTCGTCGCATAGACCTCGGCGGCCAGATACAGCCCCTCGTTCGCCAGCGGCACCTCGAGCGAGATGGCCGCAGAAAGCGCCACGAAGACGATGCCCCAGGTCGCGAAGGCGAGCGTCGGCGGCCACCGGGGAGGCCGATGCATCGCCGCCGCCACGGCGGCCACCACGCCCGTGACCGTCGAACTCGCGGTGTAGAGCAGCGGCAGGGTCGACGTGTCGACGAGCAGCGCGTTCGACAGCGCCTTGAGCATCGCGACGCCCGCGACGAACGAGAACTGGAACAGGCAGGCCACGGCGAGCAGGCGACCCTCTCCGGGGTGCACGCCCACCTTCTCGCCCCACCGCGCCCAGCGCGGTCGGGCTCCTTCGCCCATCGGGGAGGATTCAGCCATAAGCGACGTCTATCACGCGCGCGCCGCGGCGACGCCTTCAGGGAAAATCCTGACGCGAGAATAAAGCGGTCACCTTGAGACCGGCGGCCTCGAGGTTCTCCCGTCCGCCCTCGCTCCGGTCGACCAGCGCCACGACGCCGACGACGTCGAGGCCCGCGAGTCGTGCGCGCTCCACCGCCTTCAGGCTCGAGCCGCCGGTGGTGATCACGTCCTCCACGACCACCGCCCGCGCGCCCGGGGGCAAGAGCTGCAGACCCTCGACCCACTGCGACGTGCCATGGCCTTTCGGCTCCTTGCGCACGAGGAAAGCGCCCACCGGACGGCCCTGAAAGGCGCTCGTGAGCGAAGCTGCACTCGCAATCGGATCCGCGCCCATGGTCAGGCCGCCCACCGCCTGAAGGTCCGGCGCCATCTCAAAGGCAGCCTCGAGCACGAGCTTCCCGATGAGGCGGTGTCCCGCCGCGCTCAGCGCGACGCCGCGGCAGTCCACATAGAAGTCGCTCTCGCGGCCGCTCGCCAGCACCACGCGTCGGCGGGCGTAGGCGTGCTTGACGAGCAGCTCATGCAGGGCGGCGCGCGCCTCCGACAGGCCCTCCGGGCGAATCACGCTCGGCTCCCGACGTGTGCGTCCATCCAGGCGATGGCCTCCGCGATCGCCTTGTCGCGCCCCACCTCGTGCAGCACCTCGTGGAGCATCTCAGGGTAGACGACGAGCTTCTTGTCGATGCTGCCGACGGTCTCGAAGAAGGACTGTGCGCCAGCGGGATCGGCGATGGGATCCTCGCCCCCCTGGAGGATCAGCACCGGAGCGCGGAACTGCGGCGCGAGCCGGCGCACCACCGACTGGGCCGCGTTCGATTGGCTGAACCAGCGCGGCGTCACACGGTCGTGCTTGAGCGGGTCGTTGTCGCTGGCGGCCCGCATCTCCGGGTCCTTGGAGAGCTGGTCGCTCGTCAGCGGGTTCTTGATCGAGAGGAACGGGATGAGCCGGCCGACGACGTGGGCCTGCACCAGCTGCGCCAAACTCGGCTCCAGCTTGAGCTTGAAATACGGGCCGGACAGCACCACGCCCGCCACGTCGGGGCGTCCGCTGTTCGCCATCAGCACCGCGGTGATGAGGCTGCCGTGAGAGTGCGCGAAGATGAAGAGCGGCAGGTTCGGATGGCGCAGGCGCAGCTGCTTGACGCCCTCGCGAACGTCCGACAGGTAGTCGTCGAAGTTCCAGACGTAACCGCGCCGACCGCCCGCCTTGCCGTGGCCGCGATAGTCGAGCGCATGGACCGAATAGCCCGCATGAGCCAGCACCTCATGGACGTGGCGGTATCGCCCCCCGTGATCGGCGTAGCCGTGCAGGAACAGGACGAGCGCCTTCGGGGCGTCCGGGTCGAACGAGCGCAGGTAGAGCGTCTCGCCGTCCGGTGCGCGGAACGAGCATTCGTCATACATGAACGAGGTGACTTGCGAAGCTGTCGTCATCGGCGTCTCCAAGAGGCGCTGCACCATAGCGTTTTCCGAACCGGGGGGAAGTCAGCGGGGCCGTTCGCTCATCGCCGCGAGGCTCGCCCGCGCCTCGTCGATGGGCGTCAGCCGGTACCGGGTCTCGCCGTCCTCGCCGAAGTCGAGTTCGCAGATCCCTCGCCCCGACAGCTGTCGCATCCGGTCGACCACCGCCGTCTCGGGCAGGCCGGCCTGGGACACGAGGGCCGAGAGGCGAACCACGCCGTCGTTCGCAGCCGCGAGCCGGCGCACGAGTGCCTCGAAGCGTTCGTCGCTCTCCGTGGCCGCGAGCCGGCCGAAGCGCGACGCCTGTCGAAAGACGGCGACGCCCAGCGCGCCGCAGCCCAGCGCGAGCGGCAGACGAACGACCAGCGGAATTGGCACGGCGAGGAGGCCCAGCCCCACGAGGCCGAACAGCGCCGAACAGGCCATCAGGAACAGTCTCAGCGTACCCATCAGGACTCCGGATGCGGACGGCGCTCGGCCGCCAGCAGGAACTCGACGTTGCCGGCGGGGCCGAGAATCGGGCTCTCGACGGCGCCGAGAATGTGGAAGCCCAGCGACTGCGCGAGCGCACGAACCTCGTCGACGGCCCGCTGCCGCGCCGCCGCGTCGCGCACCACCCCGCCCTTCTCGATCCACTCGCGGCCGCATTCGAACTGGGGCTTCACCAGCACGACCATCCGTCCCAGCGGCCCGAGGTGCGACACCGCGCCCGGCAAAACCAGCTTGAGCGAGATGAACGAGAGGTCCGCCACCAGCAAATCGAACCGGCCCAGGTCCGGCGGGAGCGCACGGGCGTTGATCCGCTCGTGCGACGTCACCCGCGGGTCCTGCCGAAGCTTCTCGTGCAGCTGGCCGTAGCCGACGTCCACCGCGGTGACCCGCGCGGCACCGCGCTGCAGCAGGCAGTCGGAGAAGCCGCCCGTCGACGCGCCGAGGTCGAGGCAGGCAAGGCCGCTCACCTCCAGCGCGAACTGGTCAAGCGCGCGCTCGAGCTTCAGCCCGCCACGAGAGACGAACCGCAGGCCGTCGCCCTTGAGCCGCAGCTCGACGTCGTCGCGCAGCAGGTCGCCGGGCTTCTCGACGCGGCGTTCGCCGGCGCCGCCCCCCGAAGCAACGACCTCGCCCGCCAGCACCAGCGCCTGGGCCTTCGCCCGCGACTCGGCAAGGCCTCGCTCGACCAGCAGCAGATCGACCCTCTTTTTCAGCGACGCGGCAGCACTCATGGCGTCACGCTCACGGCGACACGGGCGCCGGCTTCGGCACCAGCTCGCTCAGACGCCTCGTCAGACGGTCGATGTCGAGCGGCTTCGTGAAGTAGTCCGCAGCCCCCACCTCGCGGCCCCTGCGGACGTCTTCGGCGGAGCGGCGCGCCGAGACGAAGACCACCGGGATGTCCCGGAACTCCTCGTTCTGCTTGATGCTGCGGCACAGCTCGAACCCGTCGATCCACGACATCATGACGTCGAGCAGGATCAGGTCCGGCCGGTCCACGTGCAGCGACGAGATGAGCCTCAAGCCGTTCGTCGCCTGGGAGACCTCGAACCCCTCGAGCTCCAGGGCGAGCGAGAGCATCTCGCGGGTCTCGCGGTCGTCGTCGACGATGATGACCTTGCGCTGCGCCATGCGCGCCCTTCCCGAAAGGTAATCAGCCGCGTCGAACGCCATTGCCACGGGGAGCGCCCTCGGTGCGCGACGGGGCGAACGGCGCCGTCTGGTCGTTCTCCAGCAGCAGCTCGACCCGACGCTCGGCATCGTCCAGCCTCGCGCTGCCCGCACGCGCCAGCCGGATGCCCTGCTCGAACGCGGCAATCGCCTCTTCGAGGCTCAGCCCGCCACCCTCCAGCCGCTCGACCACCTGCCCCAGCTGCGCCACGATCTCCTCGTAGCGTTCGGGGACGGGCGCATCCTGCTGAACTTCCGGCGTGTCGGACAAGACGGGCCTCCAAGCGCAATCCAACGGGCGTTCGTTTACCCGCGCTCGGCGGCAGCGTCAAACGGTGCGCCCGCGTCATCCTCGACGCGATCGACCGAGGCGGTGAACGCCCCCTGGGCCAGCCGCACGCGCACCGAATCGCCGACGGCAAGCCCCGCCGCATCCAGCACGAGATGGCCCGACGGGCCGTACGTCAAAGAATACCCTCGCGATAGAACCTTCAACGGACTCATGCCGTCCAGGCGGCCCGCGAGCGTGCCCAGTCTCCCCTGCTCCCGCCCCACATGGGCGTGGGTCGCGCGAATGGCCCGCTGTTCGAGCCGAACCAGCGCCTCACGCAAGGACGCAAGCCGTGCGCTCGGGTGCAGACGCCCCAGCGCCTGCTCGGCGCGCACCAGCGCCTGTCGCCCCGTCCGAATCCGCTCTCGCAGCGGCCTTTCGGCGCGAGAAAGGAGCCGGTCGACGACGATGCGTCGCTCACCGATGACGCGCCGCGGATCGCTCAGGGAGCGCCGCAAGGTCGACATGCGTCCGCGACGCTGCTCCAGCTGACGCGCCAGGGCGCGCTCGAGGCGACCGCGCGTCACGGCCAGCTGCTCCGCCAGTTCGGCGCGCACACGGACCACCAGCTCTGCCGCGGCGGTCGGCGTGGGGGCGCGAAGGTCCGCAGCGAAGTCGGAGATGGTGACGTCGGTCTCGTGCCCCACCGCGCTCACCACCGGCACGGGCGACCGGCGGATGGCCCTCGCGACAGCCTCCTCGTTGAACGCCCAGAGGTCCTCGATGGAGCCTCCGCCCCGCGTCACGACGATCACGTCGACGTCGTCCACTGCCGACAACCTGCGGATGCCCTCGCAGATCTCGGCGGCGGCGCCCTCGCCTTGGACGCGTGCGCCCACGACAAGCACCGGCATCCCGGGCCAGCGCCGGTGCAGCACGCGCAGGAAGTCCTGGATGGCCGCCCCCGTCGGGCTCGTCACCACGCCGATGCGACGCGGGATGAACGGGAGTGGCCGCTTCTGAGCAGGGTCGAACAGCCCCTCCGCGGCCAGCCGCTTCTTGAGTTCCTCGAACTTGAGGGCCAGCGCACCCGCACCCAGCGGCTCGACGCTGTCGCAGACGAGGCTGTACTCGCCGGCCGCCTCGTAAATCGACAGGCGGCCCTTCGCCAGGATCTGCTGGCCGTCGGCGAGAGCGAAGGTGACGAGCCTCGCCTGATTCTTGAACAGCGCACACCGCAGCGCCGCGCCGTCGTCCTTGAGGGTGAAGTACCAGTGGCCGCTCGTGGCGTTGCGGCGCAGGTTCGACACCTCGCCCTCGACCTGCAGCGCCGGGAACTTGCCCTCGACGACCCCCTTGAGCTCCCGGGTCAGCTCGCGGACCTTGTAAACGCGCCGTTCACGGCGCGTGAACAGGTCGAACCCGTCCGACATGCTACTTGCCACCGAGCTGGCTGTAGTAGTTGCAGGCGCGGTCGTGCTTGTCGTCGCCCGGAGGCAGGCACTCGCAGGCCACCTTGAACAGCCTGCGCGACTCGTCAGGCGACGTGGCTCGGCCGACGTAGGCCTGCACGTAGAGCTCCCGGCACTTCTCGAAGGTCTTGTCGCGGGCCTTCCTGTGCAGGTCCAGCGGGTCGGCATCGGCAGCCGCGACGAAGTGCGCGGCCGCACGCGCGAGTTGGTCGTCGCCCTTGCAATCGAGCCCCAGCAGGTACTCCTGATTGCCCAGCCAGCGGGAGATGTCTCCGCCGATCTTGCTGGGGCGGCCCTTCGCCAGGTCGCGGTCGATGCGGGCCGCGATGCCCAGGCTCTTGACCGCCTCGGCCGAACGGTTCGCGTTCGCCTTGGCCACGCCGTCACGGTAGGCCGCATCGAGGGTGCGGAACTGCTTGGCGAGCGGGTCGTTTGCGTCTTCGGCCGCCTGCAACGCGCGGGAAATGTCGCCCGCAAGGTAAGACGAGACGATGGCGCCTCGCCCGGCCGCAGGCGCAGACGAGCCGGAATCAGCTCCGACGGAGGTCGACCGGCCCTCGTCCTTCTGCTTCCCGCCCACCGCCGGGCCGGGCAAGCGCTTCGGAGCCGGCGACTTCTTCTCCAGCTCCGCCTTGGTGGCGAGTGCGGCTTCGTTACCCGGCTCAAAGGCGAGGACCTTTTCGACCAGCTTCGTCGCCTTTTCCCTGTCGCCGGCCGCCAAGGCATCGCGCGCCTCGGCTGCGCTCCTGTCGACCTCTGCAGAGACCTTCTTGAGGAGTTCCTGGGCGTCTTCATAGACCGCAGCCGTCTCGGGAACGGCGGATGCCGAACTCCGGGCGACATCGAACCGGCCGTCCTTCAGCGCCGCAGCCGCCTGAAGCACCTTCTTCTGCTCGGCGGCTTCCACCTTGTACTTCGACAGCAGCTCGTCGAAGGACTCGTCCTCGATGTCGGCGGCCACCTCCTCGAGCGTCCCCGCCGCCTCGATCCACTTGCCCTTGCGGGCCAGCTCCTTCGCCTGCTGTTCGAGTTCGGCGAGCGCGGCGCCGCTTGCCTCCGCCTCTGCCGCTTCGGCCTGCTGCCGCCTGTGCTTCGCGACGAGGCCAAGGCCGACGAGAAGTGCGACGACGAGCAGACCAACCGCGACGAGGGGCAACTTGCTTCCTCCGCCCAGCGCAGGCGGCTTCGCAGGGCTCGCCGGCGGAGGCAGCTGCCGTGCGCGGGAGGGCAGCTTCGGCGCCTGATAGCCGAACTGCGTCGCGTCGTCGCTGACGCTGGGCTTCGGCTTCCGCGCCGCCGGCGGAGCTCCGATCTCGACGAACTGGAGTTCCGTGTCGCCGACGGTGATCACGTCTCCGTTGCGGACCGGCCGGGGAGCCGTGATCTGATCGCCGTTCACCTTGGTTCCGTTGCCGCTCTTGAGGTCTTCGATGGTGTAGCCATCGGCGCCCAGGCGGGTGAACCGGACATGCTTGCGCGAGACCGAGACGTCGGGCACCGACAGGTGGTTGTCGTTCGCGCGGCCCAGAGTCATCACCGGCTGGTCCAGGGCGAACTCGGAGCCCATGCGGGGCCCCGCGGTGACCAGCAGCTTGAAGGACGGACCTGCCCGCCCAAGGCTGTTCGTGTCGAAGACCTGCGTCCGGTCGTTCGCGCCGGGCACGAAGGTCTGGTCCACGTTCACGTCGCCGGCGCCCTGTCCCAGCAGCGCCTCGAGCGAGGCGTTGGGGTCGGTGTCGCCGTCTCCCGAACGGGAGGCCGGTGGTCGGCGCTGGAGACCGCTGCGGTTCGAGCTGCTGTCATGGTCGGACACGGACGACTCCCGGTGCAGACGTTCCCGACGCTCGGGGCTTACTCGGCCGCCTGCTGCTCTTCGTACATGCCACCCTCGGCGTCGGCGCGGCACGGATGCGCGTTGCCGGGGAAGGCGGCGAGCAGGAAGCGGTAGGCCTCGTTGGCCGCAGTGTAGTTGCCGTAACGCCCGTCCTTGAGCGCAGAGAACTTCTTGCGCTTGCACAAGGCGTCCAGCTCCCGCTCGATGTCGCGCAGCGACTGGACCGTCGCCTTGTAGAATTCCGGCTTGGCGTCGAGGCCCTCCATGATGCGACGGGACTCGCGCAGCTCAATCCACGCGTTGTAGAGGTTGGGCGCGGCCACCTGCTTGTCGTGGTAGAGCTTGTTCCCCAGCTTGTAGTGGTCCAGCGCCTTGTCCTGGGTCGCCTCGGAGAGAGCGACCGACTCGACCTCGATGCGCCACACGCCCCAATCCTCGTCCGCACCGCGGGTGTTCTGGAACGCGATTTCGTTCCGTCCACCCGACTTAATGAGAGCGTCAGGCAGCACAACGGTCTGCGTCAGGGCGCCCTGCTTGTCTCCGGCCGAGGCCGGGGCGTCGTCGACCTTCTTCCCGTTGGCGAGCACGTGAAGTTCACCGGCACGCACGGCGAAGGGCGCATAGCGCAGCAGGTAGCGCCGGCCCGCCTCCGCCTGGAAGTTGATGCGCAGCCCTGCGGTGGGCGCCTCGCAGTCGAACTCGACGCCGCGTCCGAACGTGGCGCCCTCGACGTAGCTCAACTCGATGCTCTTCGGGCAGACGTTTCCACCCGCACTGCTGCTCTTGCCCAGCAGCTTGTAGGCCGCCAGCGCGAGCACCAGAACCGCGACGCCGAGGATGATGGCGTTGGTCTTTCCCTTCAGCAGCGACGGCCCCGCGGGGCTGGCCGTGACCGACGACGCGCCGCTCCCCGGTGATCGCGACTGCGCAGGTGCGGGGCGTGCCGAGGCGCGCTGGGCCAGCTCGCGCTCCGCCTGATCCAGAGAGACGATGCGTGTGGCGTTGCCGCCCGTCTGGGCCGCCAGCTCGAAGACCAGGACGGCGCCGGCGATGCCGATGCGGTCACCGTTCTCCAGCGGCTCGCTCGCCACCTTCGCCCCGTTGAGCAGCGTGCCGTTCGCGCTCCCCATGTCCGAGAGCACCCAGCGGGCGCCGTCGAAGGTGATCCGGGCGTGCTGCCGCGACACCCCCGCCTCGGCGATGGTCAGGTCGCTTTCGCCCGTCCGGCCGATGGTCACCTCGGGTCCGTTGAACTCGCGGACCTGGCCCCGGTCCTTGCCCTGTTCGATGGTCAGCTTGAACGCCATGGCTCATTCACCGCCCATCAGGGCCTGAAAGATGATGGGTCCGAAGAGGACCATGAAGACCGTCGGAAAGATGCAGCCAATCAGGGGGAACAGCATCTTGACGGGGGCTTCGTTGGCCAGCTTCTCGGCCCGCTGGGTGCGGTCGATGCGCAGCTGCGTCGACTGAATGCGGAGGATCTTTCCGAGGCTCGTGCCCATCCGGTCGGCCTGGATGAGCGCGTTGCAGAACGAGGTCAGCGACGGCAGGCCGATGCGGTCGGCCATCATCTTCAGCGCCTCTTCGCGGGTCTTGCCCAGCTTGATGTTCTTGAGCATGAGCCGGAACTCCTCGACGAGCGGCCCCTGACGGCCCTTCTCGACGACCTTGCCCACCGCCTGGGCGAAGTCGAGGCCGGCCTCGACCGAGAGCGTCAGGAGGTCGAGGTTGTAGGGCAGCGCTCGGGTGATCGCGTGGTGGCGCTTCTTCACCTGATCGCGCAGCCAGATCCACGGGTAGAACCAGCCCAGCGCCCAGAAGAGCGGGTCGTAGATGAAAGGCATGTCGACCGTGGCGTTGAAGAAGAGCGCCACCAGCACGAAGGCCGCCAGCGACACCTCCTGCAGGCCGATGAACTCGGGCGCCACGAGCTCCGACGGATTTCCGGCCATCGAGAGCTGCAGCGCGATCCGCTGCTGGTAGGGCTTCGAGAAGACACGCTCATTGAACCCTGAAATCCGGATCAGGATGACGCGCCGGAGCGCCGCGACGAGGCTCTCCTTTTCCTGCTCGGCCTTGGCGTCGTCGACGAGGCGCTGCAGGAAGAAGCCCCAGAACCAGACGAAGAACATCGCGACGCCGCCGACCACGGCCACCGCCGCCACCACCTGCAGCGCGTCGTACATTCCGTGGGAAACATTGCTCGCCATCCGCGCCTCTCAGACGTCGATGTCGACGATCTTCCGGATGAGGAAGATGCCGAGCGCTTCCATGATGAAGATGCCGATGAGGAGCATGTAGCCGAACCACCACTTCTCGCCCTCGAACATCGGCTGCATCAGGTCGGGTCGCATCCAGTTGAGGACGAGGCCCAGGACGAGCGGCATCGACGCGACGATCCAGCCCTGCATGCGGCCCTGGCTCGTCAGCGCGTCGATCTTGCCTTCGAGACGGAACCGCTCGCGGATCGTCGCGCTGATGGTCTCGAACATCTCGGCCATGTTGCCGCCCAGGCTGCGGGCGATGTTGGTGCTGGTCGCGACCAGCTCGAGGTCGTCCGAGCCGACGCGCTTGGCCATGTTCATCAGCGCGTCGTCGAGGCTGACGCCCAGCTTGACCTCCTTCACGAAGAGGCCGAACTCCTGCTGGAGCGGCGGGGCCGACTCGCGCGCGATCGCCTCGATGGCCTGCGCGAAGGTGAGGCCCGCCTTCATGGCGTTGGCCATCTGCTGCAGCGCTTCGACCAGCTGCGTGTTGAACATCTGGATGCGGCGCTTCTTGTAGTACTTGATGGCAAAGCCGGGCGCGAGGAAGCCGCCGAGGCCCAAGGTCATAAGGAGCAGCGGCCCGCCCAGCCAGTAGCCGAACGCCGCAAGGAGCACCATCAAGGCGATGTTCAGGATGAGGACCTGAGAGGCGTCGACGAACAGGAACATGTCCGACAGGTCCGACATGCTCTTGACGACGTAGCGCTCCTTGTAGCGCTCGAAGGCGCGTCCGAGGATGCCCATCACGACCAGCGCCAGGAAGAAGACGCTGCCGGTGATGAGCAGGAAGGTGATGGCGCTCAGCATCGAAGGACCTCGCGGCCGCGCAGTCTGATGGGGAGGGGCGGACTAGGGAGAGGCGGAGTCACCGCCGCCGGCCGCACGCCCTTCGCTCTTTCGCTCGGTGCCACGGATGATGTCGACCTGCTGGAAAGTGGAGGCTCGGCGCGTGCGCAGGGCATCGGACCGCTCGCCCGAGAGCAGCGTGTTGGTGTCGGTCTTCACGCGCTGGCCGCCCAGGTCGCTCTCCAGATCCTTCGGATTGCGCAGCGTCAGCGTCAGGTTGCCCGTCTCTGCGGCCAGCGTGAGGATTTCGGACTCCTCGGGGAGCGTCAGGAGCACGACCTGCTGGTAACGCTTGTCCTCCTCGGTCTGAAGCACGCTCATGCCCGAAAAGTGGCCTGTGGCCAGCACGATGATGTTCTGGAGCAGGGTCACGGCGACCAGCTCGCGGGTGTTGGGGTCGCGGAAGGTCGCGATCACGTCGACGTGGTCGTTGGGGCGAATCCACTGGTTCACCGAGGACTTTTCGACGACTTCGATGGCGATGGCGCGCGCGCGCGTCGGAACGGACTCCGAGAGGGTGAAGACCCGCTGGCTCTCGAAGTGCGAATAGAGGATCGGGTCGCCGGCCTTCAGCGGAACCAGCACCTTCTGGCCGACCGGCATCGGAGTGTTCTCGTTCTCGATGACGAAGAACGACTCGGTCTTGAACTTTTCGGGGATTTCGCAAACCCCGATGGCCTCTTCCTCGAGCTCGGAGCCCTCGGTGATGTCGGCCTTCGCGCAGAGAATCTGGACCGTTTCCCAGCCCTTGCGAACGGCGGCCTCGCGGGCCTTGATGGCCGAGTAGGCGATCACTCCGGCGAGCAGGCCCAGACCGAGCGCGATGAACAGCGGGTATTTGCCTTGCAGCATGGAGCCTCGCAGCCCGGGGTGCGCATCGGCAGGCGCGCCGGGGGCAAAAGGAGTCGTGAACTCAAAACGCAGCGACTCTAGCCCACGGGCAGTTGAGGCGCAAAGGTTCGAAGCGGTTCGGGGCCGTTCAGGGTGAGGGCGTCTGGCGGTCCGCTCCGGCCGGTTTCGCAGGAGGATCGCTCGGCAGGGACGGCGCGGCAGGAGAGGGAAAGCGCACGGCCAGTTCGCGTCGGGCGCGGAGAGCGGCAGCGGTCTCGCCCGCGCGCTCGTAGGCGGCAGCGGCCTCGCGGAGAGCCGCCTGGACCGTCCGGGAGGGCGCGTCGCTGTCGTGTGCGAGGCTCCACCAAGCGGCGGCGGCGGCGGCGTGACGCCCCAAACCCGCTTCGAGTCGCGCCCGGCTCTCGAGCTCGCGCCACGACGGCCGAACGGATGGAACCGCCTCGGCATCCGCAGCCTGCAGGCGCGCCTGCTCAAGAACGGCGAGGGCTCGCATCGCAGGCGCCGGAGCGGATGCGCCCACGGGGGAACCGCCGACGGCCGAGGGCGCGTCCGACGGGCGCGAGGCGAACGGCGCTGGAGGCGGAGCGGCAGGAGCCGCGGGCGAAACGGCATCGCCCCGAACGTCATCAGCTGCCGACGAAGCGCCGCCCATCGACGAGGCCGGGGAGGTGCCCTTTCTTGCGGCCTCACGCGCCTCGTCGAGCCGCCCCGGCCGGCGGCGCGGAGCAGCCTTCGCAACGTCGGCCGCCTCGGCAGCCTTTGCAACGCTGGCCGCAGCAGACGTTTCCCGCGCTGCGGCGCCGGCGCGGAGGTTTCGCGAAGCGTCGCCCGCTGAGGCGCCCGGGGTAATCTCGAGTTCAGCCTTGAAGACAACGGCCTCGCGCTCCTCCTTCGGCGGGGCCTCCTCTTCGTGGGTGGCGATGAAGGCGATGGCCACCGTGGCGGCGACGCCCAGCGCGGCGACGAGAGAGGCGACTCTCCGGCGTGCATGCGGCCTCTGAACCGAAGCGGGGCCGTAGACTGCGTCGAGGAGCTCCCCGTCGAACGAGGCGCTGGGCTCGACGACCGGGAGCCGCGACCAGGCAAGGCGGACTTGAGCGAGGCCGTCGCGTTCGTCACGGCACCGGGCGCACGCGTCGACGTGGGCGCGGACCTCCGCCGGGACCTCGTCCGGGGTGCCGAGGGCGAGGTCGACCAGGTGCGGATCGGCCAGCGCGCAATCGCCTGTCAGGATGGGATGCGTCACGACGCACCTCCGAGGGCGGCGTCGGCGTCGGCGAGGTCGCCGTCGATGCCCGTCTCGAGCAGCCGGCGGCGCAGCGCCTCGAGGGCGTAACGCATGCGACTTTTCACGGTGTTTTCGCTCGCGCCCGTCAGCAGAGCGACCTCCTTGAACGGCAGCCCGGCCGCCTCGCGCAACAGGAAGACGTCGCGCTGTTCAGGAGGGAGCGCTTCGAGGGCACGCACCAAGGCGGGTCGCAGCTGCCCGATGGCCGCGCTCCGCTCCGGACCGGGCGCACGGTCGGAGAGGCGTGTGGCGGCGCCGCCCTGCTCGATCGAGCTCTCGAGGCTTTCTGCGAGGCGCACCCGGCGCCTCCGGGCGGCGTCGATGCAAATGTTTCGCGCGACGGCGTACAGCCAGGGCGCAAAGCGGCTGCCGTCGCGCCAGCCCTCAGCGCCGCGCAGCACGCGGACGAAGGCGTCGTGGGTCAGGTCCTCGGCGAGAGCCCGGTCGGCATCGGGTACGGAGCGCAGCACGTAGGAGTACAGCGGCGTGCGGTAGCGCCGAACGAGCTTTTCAGCCGAGGCGCGGTTGCCCGCTCGGGCGCTCGCAAACAGCTCCTCGTCGCTTTCGTCGGCAGCCACGACGCGAACCATATCGCCGGGCTATTCGCGGAAGTTGTTGAACTGGAGTTCCAGCTCGAGCTCGTCCATCCGGCCCCGGAGCAGGGCGATGACGGCCTGCAGGTCGTCGCGGTTCTTCCCGGAGACGCGAACGGTGTCGCCCTGGATGGCCGCCTGCACCTTGATCTTGGAATCCTTGACCAGCGCCACGATGCGCTTCGCCTTCTCGGTGGCGATGCCCTCGCGGATGGTCATGACCTGCTTGTGCATCTGGAGGCCGGACTCTTCCAGCTTTCCCAACTCGACGTTGCGCAGGCTGATGCCGCGCTTGGCGAGCTTCTGGAACAGCATCTCGCGCAGCGTCGCGACCCGCTCCTCGCCCGAGGCCTTCAGCAGAAGCTCGTTGGGGCCGGTGCGGTCGATGGTGGCCCTCGCGCCCTTGAAGTCGTAGCGCGTCTCGATCTCCTTGCGGGTCTGGGTCAGCGCGTTGTCCAGTTCGGCCATGTTGACCTGCGAGACGACGTCGAACGACGGCATGGGAATCCTCGTGAGGGGCAACCGAGCCCGGGTGGAGTGTGCGGGGCGGAGAAACGCGGCAAGGGCGACCGCGACCGGAGGGACCGATTCGCGATGCGCCCTGCGACGTCCTGCCGGACCGGCCCGATTAGGACTCGATGACCTGCTTGTCGCCGTACTTGCCGCACGACGGGCAGACGCGGTGCGACAGCACCGGCTCGCCGCAGCTCGAGCACTTCGAGACGTTCGGGGCGGTAATCTTCCAGTGCGCACGGCGCTGATCGCGCTTCTGCGAGCTGGTGCGCTTCTTCGGGACACCCATCTTCGACTCCGTTCCTTGCGCCCGGCCAACGGGCGGGGCGCGGCGGTATATCCGAGTTGCGCCGGGAAGGAAAGCCCCCGCTCGCCCGGAAAGTTCTTTTTCTCAGACCTTCAGGTTTTTCAGGGCCGACCAGCGGGGGTCGGAGGCCTGGAAGCGGTGGCCACAGTCCGACTCGTTGAGATCGTGGCCGCACTGGGCGCAGAGTCCCTTGCAGCTCTCGAGGCAGAGCGGCTCGATGGTGGGCAGAGCGAGGAGGAGCTGTTCCCGGGCCACGGCGCCGAGGTTGATGCGTTCGCCGTCGAACGACTCCTCGTCGGCCTGCTGGTCGTCGAAGGAGGCGGCCTTCTCGTCGTCGCCGTCGTCGTCGTCCTTGCGGGGCTTTCCGCCGGCGTCGAGCGGCCGGGCGACCATGTTGAGCGTAAAGCTGGCCGGGACGTCGCTCGCCACCGGCTTCAGGCACCGACGGCAGGCGCTCTCGAGCGACAGGGTGGTGCGCCCCTCGAGCAGCACGTCGCGTCCGGACAGGCGCGTCAGGTGGACGACCAGCTTTGCGCCCGCCTTGACGTCATAGGCGTCGGCGGTCTCGAGCATGCCCTCGAGGAGTTCTCGGGACAGCGCACGTTCGAACGGCTGCCGCGGTTCGGTAATGGAGTCGACCGGGATGATGAGCGAGGTGTCCAAGGTCTTCCAGCAACGCCCGGCGACAGCAAGCTGCTTCCCGGGAACGAAAAAAGGGGCCCGGAGGATACGGGCGAGAGGGCGTGAGTCAAGCGAAACTGGCCGCCACGACTGCGCGCGGCGTGCTAATCGGGCTGCGGGTCTTGCGTCCGTCCGGACGCACGGGAGGCCTCGCGTGGAGCCGAGCAACGCCACAGACCGGTCGCTGGCGCGCCGAACGAACCCGTCGGGCCTTCGCGGGCTGCTGCGACGCTGGACGGCCGGCCTGGGCGGGAGCGACTTGGAGGAGCGCCTGTCGCGGCTGACGGCGCACGAGAACGAGTATGGCGTCGACCCCTTCGGGATGGATCTGGAGTTCTCGAAGGCGGCCATGGCGCCGGTGCTTTGGCTCTACAAGCACTACTTCCGGGCCGAGGTGACGGGGGCCGAGAACATTCCGCAAGGCCGGGTCATGTTCATCGCGAACCACTCCGGGCAGCTGCCGTTCGACGGCGCGATGATCGGCGTCGCGGCGCTGGTCGAGCCGCGCCACCCGCGGATGGTGCGGGCGATGGTCGAGAAGTGGGTGTCGACGCTGCCCTATGCGTCGTCGCTCTTCGCCCGGCTGGGGCAGGTGGTCGGCACGCCCGAGAACTGCCGGCGCCTCTTGTCGAACGACGAGGCGATTCTGGTCTTTCCCGAGGGCGCTCGCGGCATCAACAAGCTGTGGCGCGAGGCGTACCAGCTTCAGGATTTCGGGAACGGTTTCATGCGGCTCGCGCTGGAGACGGGTACGCGCATCGTGCCGGTGGCGGTGATCGGCGCCGAGGAGCAGGCGCCGGCGCTGGCCGACCTGAAGGGCGTGGCGCGGCTTCTGGGCATGCCGGCGATGCCGGTGGTGCTGCAGGGCGTTCCGCTGCCGCTGCCGGTGAAGTACCGGATCCGCTTCGGCGAGCCGATGACCTTCACGGGCAGCGCGGACGACGACGACGCCGAGATCGAGCGGAAGGTGCGCGAAGTGAAGGGCACCATCCAGGCGATGCTGAACGAAGGGCTCCGGGAGCGCCGGAACATCTTCTGGTAGCGGGGGGCGGGGCGCATGCGAACGGCGATCGTCATCACCGGCATCTCGGGGAACCTGGGGCGGCTGCTCGCGAAGCTGCTGCACCGGCACCACCGCGTCGTCGGCATCGACCGGCGGCCGATGAAGGGCAAGCCCAAGGACATCGAGCTGCACCAGATCGATCTGCGGCGGAAGAAGACCGAGGAGGTGTTCCGCAAGGGCGACGTGAAGGCCCTCATCCACATGGGGATCATGCACGACCCGCGGATGAGCGCCGAGGAGCACCACACCTTCAACGTCTTCGGGACGTCGCAGGTGCTGGAGTTCGCGGCGCGGCACCGCATTCCCAAGGTGATCGTCCTCTCGTCCGCGACGGTCTACGGGCCCAGTCCGAACAACGACAACTTCCTGACCGAAGATGCGCCGCTGATGGCGGGGCAGCGCTTCTCGGACATCCGGGACCTCGTCGAAGTGGACATGTTCGCGCAGCAGTACATGTGGAAGCACCCGGAGGTGGAGACGGTGGTGCTGCGTCCGGTCCACATCGTGGGCCACGCCATCAAGAACGCGCCGTCGAACTACCTGCGGCTCAAGCGGCCGATCGCGCTGGCGGGCTTCGACCCGATGGTGCAGTTCATCGAGGCGTCGGACGTCTGCCGGGCGATGGCTCTGGCGCTGAGGCCGGGCGTCCGCGGCGTCTACAACGTGGTGGGGCCGGGCGAGGTGCCGCTGTCGCGGGCGTTCGAGGAGTTGGGCCGCAAGCCGATTCGCCTGCCGCATCCTCTCGCACGCGCGGTTGCGCAGCGGCTGTGGGACGCGCGCCTCTCGAGCTTCCCGCCGCCCGAGCTCGACCACGTCCAGTACCTGTGCACCGTCGACGGCAGCCGCTTCATGCGCGATGCGGGCTGGAAGCCTGCGCTGGGGCTGCGCGACACCATCCGTTCGGTCGAAGGCGAGGTCGCCCTTCCCTTCGGCATCGAGGCCTGAGTCGCCATGACGCGCGTGCTGTTCGTCTGCCTGGGAAACATCTGCCGCTCGCCCACCGCGGAGTTCGTCTTCCGCGCGCTGGCCGCGCGGGAGGGGCTGGTCATCGATGTCGACTCTGCC
>JACCDP010722574.1_pt1 | contig 18184 bp, 20 predicted proteins | sample 7445841 | NCBI WGS metagenome assembly JACCDP01 (sample SAMN15323441, study PRJNA562643) | freshwater metagenome | isolation source: river surface water | place: USA:Blue River Watershed | collected 2017-08-17
ATTTACACCAAAATAGGAACCTAACATAATGTTGGCTTTCTATTTTAACCTAATTTAATTCATAAAAATACTACTTAAATATTAATTATCATATTTATTATAATATGTCTAACTATCAGTTATCTATTTGTAATAAAGAAGTATTTGAATTTTATAATAAACATTCTCTCGACTTTGAACAAATTAACATTTTATTTTGTAATATTTTACAACAGCTCATTACATCAACAGACATCTCTTACGATAATAATATCGCATCTACTATTCTTAAAAAAATATCTAACATCGAAAATAACTTTTCTAATATTGAACAACACTTATTTAAACATCAAATTGATATTTCTAATAAACTTAATGAATACAAAAAAGATTATATCAATGATATCAAACTTATTTTATTAAGTAATAATGTTGAATATATCTCTCCACTTATTAAAGAAACTAATAATAATTTAATCGATAAAACCACATTGATCATTAATGAATTATTACCTAAAAATAATACTGCTATCACCAAAGATATTGAAAACAATTTTAAATTATTACAATCTCAAATTATGAACGAAACCACTAAATTATTATCGTCTTCTATGAATCAAATTAATGTTGACGAATTTATTAATAATTCTAATTCGTTAATGACACAATCTATTCATTCCATTTCTAACATTATTAACACAATCGAACATAAAATTGACTCTACTCTTAATATTAACTCTTTTAAAATGGATGAACTTTATAAAAATATTAATGACAATCACAATAATAATATACTGCTTCAACAAAGAGTTACTGACATGCTTAAGAAATTTGAAAAAGGCTCTGGAAAGGGTAACGTCTCTGAAAATGTTCTTTATAATATTTTATTATCTTTATTTCCTTGTGCACAAATTGATTATGTTGGAAATGAAATCAAAGAAACTGGAGATATTATCCTTATTCGTAATAATAAACCTAAAATTTTAATTGAAAATAAAGACCATGACACATGCAACGTTCCTAAACATGATGTCGACAAATTTATTCGCGATTGCGAAATACAACAATGTTGTGGAATTATGTTCTCTCAAAATAGAGGTATTGCTAATAAAGAAAATTATGAATTACAAATTAATAACGGCAACGTTTTATTGTATGTTCATAATGTTAATTTTGACAACGATAAAATTAAAACGGCTATCGAAATCGTTGAACAATTTAAATTGAAATATGATGAAATCAATACTGATAATGATGTATATAATATTGAAACTTCTGTTCTTGAAGAAATTAATAAAGAATTTAATAATTACACATCTCAAAAACATTCGCTCTTGAAACTTGTAAAGGACTTTAATGAAAAAATAAATATTTCTATTAATGAATTAAAAATGCCGTGTTTAGAACAATTTTTATCTAAACATTACGCAACCTCATCTAATCAAGGTAATAACATTTGTAAATATTGTGAAAAATTTGTGCCTAAATCGTTGTCTCAACATTATAGATATTGTATTGACAAAAAAAACTTTGATAAAAAATTATCCAATAATACAAAGTAAAAATTAGATATATTATATTTGTTAGAGAGAATATATAAATATAATATATGTGCTGGAATCAATATGTATCTATTAACACATTTGTTTTTGGAATATTTGGATTGATATTAATATTCTTCAACAATAAGTATTCGAATTACAAAATTGACTTCTTTAAAAACTCATACGCATATCTCTTCATGTTGTCTTTCATGTTTATGCAACTGTTTGAATTTGTTTTATGGAGAAATCTAGATAACCAAGTAATTAATAAAATTGTATCTACATTAGGATTTTTACTTCTCTCTATACAACCAATCACATCTTTATTATTACTCAACAATATTCAACTTCGAAATAAATTACTACTCACTTATTCTATTCCTGCCTTTATTTTTGTTATTTACAACATCATTACCACTAATATTCATACTGTTCTATCACCATCCGGTCATTTAGCATGGAAATGGACTTTTTATAAATCTGGATTACTTCAATGGATAATTATACCATTCTATCTATTTTTCTTATTTTTTTCTTTGCTCTATAATGAGCATTACAATTCATTGTTCATCCTATTATTATACTTTATATTTATTTACTATTTTGGAAAAGACGGAAGTTCCGGATCTGTCTGGTGTCTCTCTGTGAATTCAACAGTTCTCTATTTTTTACTTCAAATTTTGATTGTTATGCCATATTATGAACAAATTAGTCATATAAATAAAAAATTATAAAAATATTAGTTTTATATATGAAAGGTGGTTTAGTTTCGAATGATTTAATTAATATTGGAGATTTTTTATTTAACAATATCGCAAATGTAAATGTTACTCCATTTGGTCAAAGATCTGTAGGTGGATTTTTATTTAAAATTGAGTTTGCACCATCAATCTCAACAAATTTTGTATCTGTTTATCCAGGAATTGCTAATGTTGTTTCACATACAAAATCATTTTTGCTTAAAATAGTCCAAATTAATGATGCAGCACAGCCTGGTCAAAAAGACCCTTCATATAATAAAGAAATAGTTACTACACAAACTTTTAATAAAGAAGTAACTATACAGAATCAAATCTATAATAGTTCTATGGATTGTTGGTGTGAACCTATATGTCCAACTATTCTAGAATCAGGAACTATATCAGATTACACTACAACTTCAATAGGCAAATTTATTTCTCAAACCCAAGTAATACATCAACTTGTTCATCCAAACATTGCTTACCTTAATAAATTAGGATATATTATTATGGAAATGTTGGAGAATTCAAAACCAATTTCAACATCTTTTCCTGATTGGAATCCTAACAATAAACCTGTAGAGCCAAATCTTTCTCAAACTCAACATAGAATACTTGAAAATTATGTATATCAATTAATTAGACTAAATCAATTAGGTTTTAAACATGGTGATACTCATTTAGATAATGGATTGTATGTGGAAAATTATGATTATTTGAATAACTATAGAGTTTATTTGATTGATTTCGGTAGAACAAATCAAATAATAATTGACCCAAATAATCCAAACCAGCACAAGTTTAATGTAAATTATATATGTAATTATGATCTGGATGTTAATGGTAATATTTATTGGTCATATAGACAACTAATAAATTATTTAATAGATCCTATAACTCATAATCCATATACACCAACTGAATTGGAACAAATATATAATAATAAAACATCTATCGTTTTAAACTCAATGAAAAATTTTGTTGAGAAACTTTTTAATCGCGATGTTTTACGCGAAATTAAAAAACTCAGCACTACTCATTCAATATTAAAAAAGGTAACAACAGACATAATTTTTAAAACAAATAATATACCATTGATGAATTTTACAAGTTGTAATTTATCATTAAATATGAATCAATCATCTGTTGGTTGTTTAACATTACCACCGCCTGATAATTCATATGTAAGAGCTAATAATACATATTTGACTTATGGTCAAGAAATAATAACATTTGTTAGAGATAATCATTTTGTATCTTATGTTGATGAACATATCTCTCTGTATCCAGATAAATATGGTATGTTCTTGTGGATAATTGGGATAGATCCTAAAACACAAAATCCAAGAATATATTTCGCATTAATTGAAAGTTGTTTTGAATTTGTTATTAAACACGCAACATTAATGCAACACTATGGAATTACAAACATATATGCAGCAGGAGAAATGGCAAAACGTGATAATGAGTTGAATTTTAACTTTTTGTCAGGAACATATATGATAACACCCTATATGAATGGAATGTTGAACAATTCAGTAATAGATAGTTTGAATAACGTTTTAGTCCCCTTTGTTGATTATAAGCTTAATAGACCAACAAAAAAGTTTAATATTCAGTCTTTACATAATCCAGGCACATCTATACTAAATGATGTTCAAATAATTGCTGAACCAATTTGTTGTCAAGACGCAAATTACAAAGTTCAACAAAGTAAGTATTTTAATTATATAAATACCCTATTTGAAGATAATCAAAGAGAACAAGTTTTTGAATTTACTAGAGAAAATCCTCTACAACAAATAATAATAGGAGGAAAAGAAAAAACTGAAGTAAATATTAATGAGAGTTTACAAAATGATATTGATAACGGTATGAAGCAAATAATAACTATTAATGACTTATGGATGAATGATCTTAATACCAAGTTATCAAAAATAATAGATGAAGAAACTAATACAAATTTCCAAAATAATATACAAATTCTTAGTGAATATGCTGCGATTTGTTGTAAGAATTCATTTAATACACTAATTAATGATATTGATCTAAAAGACTCAAAAATAAAAGAAAAAATAATATTAATGAATGATAAAATTGTAAATGAAAATACAAAAAATAATATTGCTAAATTACCATCTAAATTACCATATAAATTATTATCTAAATTATCACCTACAAAATTACCATCTAAATTATATTTAAAATCTAGTAAAATACCTATAAAACAAAAAACTGGAGGGTATAATAAAAAAACTTTAAAAAAAGTGAATAAAAAAAAAACCAAAAGGCTTATAAAAACGCGTTTAAGCAGAAAAACATATTAGAAATTTAAAGGAATTCATCTATTTATCTAGAATTACACATTTTGATATGTTATGAATGATCTTATTTTCTTTTTCCAAATCATTATTACCAGCTCCTCCCATTGCCTCAATCACTATATGATCATACTTATCTGAAATTTTGGACGATGAATTACTATAATCAGGATATTTCTCTCTAAATTGTGGAAGCAACTTTATATTTTTATTTGCTACTCGTTTGATTGCCTTTCTTAATTTGGTATTATTATCATCTTCTTTTTCCCATTTATCTTCATCTTTTATATACATTGTTTCTCTCTTCTTGTCCGTGCAATGAACCGGACGTTGTGTTACTTCTAATGCCTTTAAGTTTGTAGTAATGATATTTGAGATTCCTTGTGTATATCCGATTTCGCCTATTTTTTCCAAGTCTGATAACTGTAATTTAATCGAATCCACAAAATCCATTATATTCATTGCGTCTTTACATGTTTCATTCAAGAAGAATTGTAGATTAAACGTTTTATTATTATTATTGTTGAGAGAATTTGTAGTGGTATTTGTAGTGGTATTTGTAGTGGTATTTGTAGTGGTATTTGTTGATATACCGTTTTTTACTAGATTATTTATGGTGCTATTCTGTTCTAATATTATGTGTTGTAATTCTTTATTATTTTTTATTAACTCCATTACCAATTCTGGAGTAATTGTATTTGATAATTGATTATTAATTGATACTTCTTCTTTTGGTTTTTCTTCAACATTACATTTTTTTTTATGCCTCCATAATGTAGTTCTACTATTAAACATAATTCCACAAACGCATTGAAATGATATTTTTTGCGACTTTTCGAGACTTTCAGTTTCGTTTTGTTTCAAAAGTGTTTCATTCACTCTTTTTTTATGTTTACGTGTTAAATTATGTTTATCATAGTCACTATATTTGCTTGTATGATAGTCACATAATAAACACAAATGAACATTGGAGATTTTTGGCGACAAATTTGTTTCATTTTGTTTCATATATTGAAACAAGAAAATCTCCCTAAACCTTTTTCCGCAAAAAATATTAAAAAATTACAATAACAATTTTTTTATTTATCATTTCATTTGTTACGATACTTTTTAATTATCGTAACAAAATTTTTCGTCAGTAAGGACATTTTGGAAATGCCATTTTTGGACATTTATTTTTGTCCATTTTTTACTTTTCAAAATACTTTTCAATTTCGTAAAAAGCTATTTTTTTGTAATATTGTAAATTTCTAGGTCTAATTTTTATTATTAAATTCTCTACATTATATTTAAGGAAATTCCTCTATTTATCTAAAACTACACATTTTGATATGTTATGAATGATTTTATTTTCTTTTTCTAAATCATTATTACCAGCACCTCCCATCGCTTCTATAACTATATGGTCATACTTATCTGATATTTTCGATGATGAATTACTATAGTCAGGATATTTCTCTCTAAATTTTGGCAAAAGAGTTATATTTTTATTCGCAACTCGTTTTATAGCTTTTCTTAGCTTTGTATTATTTTCATCTTCTTTTTCCCATTTATCTTCATCTTTTATATACATTGTTTCTCTCTTCTTGTCCGTGCAATGAACTGGTCGTTGTGTTACTTCTAATGCCTTTAAGTTTGTAGTGATGATATTTGAGATTCCTTGTGTATATCCAATTTCGCCTATTTTTTCTAAGTCTGATAACTGCAATTTAATCGAATCCACAAAATCCATTATATTCATCGCATCCTTACATGTTTCGTTCAGAAAAAATTGTAGATTAAATGTTTTGTTATTGTTATTATTGAGAGAATTTGTATTGGTGTTTGATACACCGTTTTTTACTAAGTTATTTAACGTTGTATGTTGTTCTAATATTATTTGCTGTAATTCCTTGTTATTTTTTATTAATTCCATAACCAATTCAGGAGTTATCGTATTTGATTGTTGATTTATTGATGGTATTTCTTCTTTTGGTTTTTCTTCGATATTACATTTTTTTTTATGATTCCATAATCCATTTCTTGATTTATAATTTTTTCCACATATATTACACGTATTTGTCTTAGTTGATGTGTTTATTGTCACACATCCGTTAGGTGTTGTTAGATTAATATGCTTTGGTCTCAATATATGTCTATTCCAGTCTCCTTTTTTACAGCAACTAAAGTCACATTCTTTACATACAAATTTTTTGATGTCTTTTGATGTTTTTATGTCACCTAAAACTTCCATACATATCGAACAGAAAAAACTTCTAAATACTTTTCCGCAAAAAATATAAAAAAATTATGGTCTTATTTTTTTTATATATCGTTTAATCTGTTACGATAACTTTTTTTTATCTAGACAAATTTTTTCGTCAGTAAGAACATTTTGGATATCCCATTTTTGGACATTTATTTTTGTCCATTTTTTACTTTTCAAAAAACTTTTCATTTTTTTAAATCAAGGAATTTCCCTACACATGTAGAGAATATTTTATTGTCTATTTTCTAGAACTTAAGTAATTCCCCTTCATTATGTAGTATATTTTTTGGAGAGAAGAAAAAGAAAATTGATTTAAAAAATTATTGTTTAAGTAAATCAATAAAAAAATAACCATTTAAAACATTCATTTAATCAATTATTTAAAATTAATCATGATATTAACTGAAAAACAGTTTTACAAGATTAAACCGAATAAATTAATATTTTATATATGCAATATGACAAATAATATTAATAACAACTATGTCTACGAGTTATTATCAAATGAAAACAATTCTATTCTGTTTTATTCATTTGATAACTCAAACACAGATATCGCAAATTGTCCGTGCTGTTTAATTTATAAAATTCAAAAAAAGAACGATCAAGTAAATGTATTTATTATGTTTCTAGCAACTGCATATAAATTTCGAAAATATGGATACGCAGCAATATTCTTGAATGAATTTACAAATTTTATATTAGATAAATACAATTATTTATCTAATATCAATATTATTCTCGACTCAGTTGAAACAACTGTATGTTTTTATGAAAAATTAGGGTTTAAGTGGACTGATACTAACGAATATCATAATGACCTAGTTATTGAAGATGAACTCGAACACTTTATTATGATAAATAAAATAAAATAAAAAAGTTAAATGTTATATAGTGCCATATATTCTTTTATTACTTTTATACTTAATGTGCCTACGTTATTTTTTATTAGTTCGTCTCTAATATTATCATTTCCGGTTAAAAACAATTCCATATAAGAATACATTGGGAAGTCTCTAAATTCTACTATAATATTATCATTTTCCAAGTCAAATTTTGTAGATTTTTCATCAATGTTATTATCCACTAGCCAATCACTATCTTTATTGTTTAAATAATCAATATAACTTGTTATAGAATATAATGGATTTCCATAATTTTTTTCTTTTAAGCTGTTATTATTTTTGAATGATATTTCTAATCTCTTTTTCTGTGTTTTTATGTAATTTGTATTGTATATTGGACTTAATACTTTTTCATCAAATAATGTGTTAATTATTTTTCTAATTTCGTTATTAATGAAAGCCTCATCTTTCCCATTAAATGAAGATGAAAATAGCATACGAATTATTTTTTTAATTTCTAGAAAGAGAGAATGATTATTATGACGAACCGCAAAGGATAAATGTTTTTTTAACATATTACCAAGTTGAATAAATGAATTTAAATAAATTAATAATTTATATATTATCAAAAACACATACATTCGCAATTTTTTGGAAAGCAAATCTGAACCGAAATGATACTGGTTATTAAGCTTTTCATAATGTTTAAATAATTTTCTCGTTATATCAAATGACAAATGAATACAATACACGTCATAATTTAATTGGTCTTTATAATCATTCATTATTTTTGTTAGTTCATTAATGTTATTATTATTTTTATGTGCACTTACGTAATTAGAAATGTTTGCATTTTGAATGAGATTGGTATTTAAATATAGTAATTGAATCATTAATTTGTGTATATTGACTATATCACAACTAAATGTCATTTGAACCACGACTCTTAAATCATCTTGAATATTATAATTTGGATCTAAATACGATGATGAGTTATAATACAATAAAGTTGTATTTGGGAGTATGTACGATTGGTTACATAAATTATCTACATAAGTATAGTTTCCATCTTGTGTTTTTACCATCATCTTACTATTACCTATAGTAATTAATTTATTTAAATGTTCAATCAACTCTTTTATACTCGTAAAAAAATATTGTTGAATTACATTATTTGATTTTACTGGATTATAATAAGTGGAAATAAATTCTGTATCTGTAAAAGAACTTAAGTATGTTAATTTATCTGATACCTCTCTAAATTTCACGTCATAATTAAGTTGAGACAAATATGGATTTTTCGGAATTTGTAATTTTATTACAGGTTCTACTTCTTCCTCTCCATCTTCGTAGTCTTCATATTGTTTATCCTCATCATAGTCTTCCTCTTCTTCTAGATTACTATTATCATCCATGTCAGTATTTTTTTTGTGAATACGACTTATTAATTCATTAATTTCAGAATCCTCAGCAGCATCATTTGTAATTTTAAAAGTTTCATCTTTTTCATCTTTTATATTGGTATATTCATTTGGATCACTAAAACCATATTCTAAATCTATATTAGTCAACGCTGAATTTACTAATATAACTTTATCGGTTTCTTTTGTTAAAGTAAACTTAATCAATTCGGTTGTTTCAATTTCAAATCCTATACTTTTTATAAAATTAAATATATTGTTTTTTTGGATAGATCCACCTCTTTTATACTTTTTTGTTTTATTTTTATTGTTTAATTTCTTTTTTGTATATTTCATATATACATACGAGATACAATATTTATTCTAATAAAGTTTAATAATAATACAAATTGAAACATATTAAATACGTTTATTCATATTAAAGTATTGAATGGAAATAATGAGCTATCTGGAAAATCAATCAGTTGTATCAGACCTTACAGATAATTTAAAATTTTTATCATCACAAAATATTTTTTGTCGTTTCATTTGTTACGATAATTTTTTATCATCGTAACAAATTTTTTTTGTAAATATAATCATCTTCGGCAAAATATACTTGGTCTTCATCATTAAAATTATTTATCGCATAATCCAATGTAAACATAAATATTGCACTTTATAAAAAAATTGAATATATAAAAAGGTGTAAATAATAGCTATATGTTAAAATGTTTCCAGAAACACTAATTGTTTGTATCAATACACATGGCACTATACCAACTGATATTGAAAATAATATAAGTAAACCAATTTTGAAAAAAATGAAATATCCAGTCAATATGGTTAAAATAAATGCTACAACATATGGAGTCCCTTTTATTTCAAGTTTAGATAATATAGAAATGATTTGTTGGAAATTGAAGCAAACTGTAGACACGTTAAATTTAAATATACTAACACCATATGAGGCATCACTTATTCTAAAAAGACAATGTAAAACTTTAAATAGAGAGAATTCAACAAATATGGTAAAAAAATCAAAAAATTATTTAAATAATGATTCAAAATATGTAAATCTTTATGCGAATTATTCTGATTATATGTTTAACATTGTTGAAACCAATCCTAACGAAGATTATGTAGAAAAAATATTTTATCGCTTTGATGAAAAAAAGATCCAAGAATTAGAGGTAATAAATGAAGATTTTGATTATTTTAATACCATTAAACTGGTAAATGTAGATAATACGGATTTGTTTGAATTACTGTCAACAGTTGGTTTTACTGAAAGTCACATTTCATTCACTGAATTAATAGACATTTTATATCATATGACTAACATGAAAAATCTAATAGTAGTAGACATGACTTGTTCAACTACTGAAGATAATAATAGAAATGATCGTAGAATTAGAAGCGAATTGATTAAACAAAAACTATACTAATTAAACATTACAATTCAATTAATTTAAATACAGTATATAAATACATATATGTCATATGTGTATTTATTAGTATCAACGAACGGCAATACTTATGTAGGCGCAACCGTAGATTTAGATAGACGGTTAAGACAACATAACAAAGAAATAAAGGGTGGAGCACATGCTACTGGTGTTAAAGTTGCACAGGGTGAGACATGGGTAAGAGCAGCGCATGTATCGGGTTTTCCAGATTGGCAAGCCGCATTACAGTTTGAATGGAGATGGAAGAAAATTAGCCGCAAATTAGCAGTCAATTTAGAACCTTTAAAAAGGCGATTACAAGCGTTACAAATGCTATTAGCATTGCCGCAATCAACCTCCAAAGCCAAACCATATTCAGAATGGCCATCACCACCTGAAGTTCATTTAGAAACAGAAGAAGCGTCTATTTATTATGAACTACTTCAAGGAAGGGGAGGAAATTAACTCTCTCATAGTTCTTAACTCGTCTGTTTGTTGCGATATAATATTTTTGGCAAGCTTCGCAACATGATAGTTATCGGTCTTCTTAAGTATTTCTTCACTTGTATGTAGGGCCATCGAATGATGTTCAATCATTCCTGCTAAATATTGTTTATTATTTATCGCAGCCTGAATTCTATATAAATAAATGAATACAGCTAGTAATCCAAAGAATACAACATATAAATTCATGCTTATAACATGATATTGATGATCATGCATCATAATTTCAAGTATCACCATGGATAATCCCATAATAGTTGACAAATAAGCCTTACCAATATTATTCGTAATATACATAGTATTGCTAACCATAATAGGAGGCATCGCAAAATACTGAATAATGAAACTGCCAATAAACATAACAATCATCGTATGAGTGATCTTCATATTATATAATAAGAGTTTAAAAATAAATTATTAATATACATTAATGGAATCATTCAACGATTTATATGATATAGAAAGATCTACATCTGAAAAAAATGTCGCTTTCATTGAAAATAGCATACATAGTTCATTGTTATACAACAGCGAAGAAGTTTCAAGAGGAACGTGGTATTACAGATTCTTTATAAAAGCATTAATAGGTGTAATAATCGCAGTAGGTGTTGCGTGTATCGTCATTGTAATAGTATTATTATCAATGAAAAAATTACAGTAATTTTCTTGTTTTTTTATTTTTATGTTGACGTTTAGATTTACGCAACCCTTTTTGGGTTATCTTTTTAGATTTTTTATTCTCTAAAACTCTTCCTGATTTGATGGATGATTGAATAAATGATTTTATGCTCTCTTTTTGAGCTAACATCATATCAACAATATTTTGAAAATAAGAACGAAATTGTGGGCGCATTTTTTGTAAGTGATCGACTGGAACCCACTTTATTTCAGCTTTTTCAAATATTTTAGTAGTTTTAAATACTTTTGGAGGTAATCGTTTTTGTAGGAATCGTTGGTTATTATTATAATAATGAGGTAGCCAATGATTATATTCAAATGGAAAAATGTGCATACGATATGTTTTATGACCGTCTGTTTTATAGTCAATATTATAGGTGCCATATTTACGTAACATTTTACGCACTTCAGCATCATTCCCTAAGAAACCGGTAAATTCTTCACCTGCTTCCCTTATAGCCGTTTCCAAGAAAGATTCATTATTATCCGTACCGCCTCCAAAATCAGAAAACCCAGGAGCGGAGTCTTCATACTTTCCTTCTTTACCAAATAAGAAATACAATTTGCCATTATGAATAGTTGTTGGTAATATACCTGCTCCCATTATATTAAATAATAATATTATTTTATGAAAAGTTATCAATTGTTAATGTATTATTGTGTGAATTAATAAGTAGATAAAAGTAGTTCAGCTATCTTTTTACCACCACTCGAAGAAGGTTCTATACCAAATGAAAAGTCTTCGTTTTGTGTTAAATGATTGCTTATTTTTATAACGCTATGAATATTGTTTTGAGGATTTTTAGAAAAGTCATAAATCATATCATTCCATTCCTGAATAATAGGGTGAAATTGTTTATATTGCAAATTATTGGGATAATAAATATCTAAAAGATTTATTTTAGCCTCAGGCAGTCTGGTTTGAATACTTTTGACAAGTTTCTTGTATATACTAAACATAGGTTTTAGCATACTAGAATCAGTATAATCATTATTTTGATCAACATAGTGACTAAGGATATTATTACCTCCAGCAGAGAGAAAAATATAAGTATGCTGATTATTTATATCTATGGGAAGCATACTAACTTGTGTAAACATGTCTGAAATGGTTGAATGATCTTCTGCGAAACATAACGTTTTATTTGTTGTCTTGACCAATTGTTCAACACTTTTTCCATCCGAAACATAGGCGTCGTTCTTAAGAATACTGTCTCCTAATAATACAATCGTTTTATTGTTGTCAAACCCTTCCATTACCAATAATTGTGTGTTCCAATATGCCATCCAAATAATGAAAAGGGAGATAAAAACAACATACAAGTAATTCATATAAATATTTATATATTATTTCTATATTGAAGCATTCTTTCTTTCCAATTCAAATATTTCATATAATTATTTTTATCACATTCGAACCAATCATATTTAATTAGATCATATTCATCCAATACATGAGAACAGTTCACATAATTTCTCACATAAAATACTTTATAATTACATGAACATCCCCATTCGTTATATTTCAAATAATTTTTACATAAGAATTCGTGAGATACAACCTTACAGTATACATATACAATAGGGTCATCAATATTATTAGAGTTAAACATTATATATATATTTTGAATAATGTTTAAATAAACAAATTTGCATATTGTTAAAGTTAAACTATGGTATAAGTTATGGTGTTTGAATAATTCAGGTTTCCTGAATAAGATTGATTTAGCTGTGGTGAGAAATTGCCATTGTATACATTGACCACTTTAACATCATAACTACCAATATTCGCATCTAAGGGGACAACAAATGACAAATTGAATGAGCTGTAATATGTAACAGGCACATAAGGAATATTGCCAAATTTGATAAAGGTTGTTCCATTTGGTAAAAAATTAGATCCTGTTACATAAACATTCGAATAACTACCCTTTGTGCTAGATGTTACAGATAACTGATTTAACACAGGTGCGAAACTAGGATAGAATCCTTGGTACTTTCTACAATTTCTAGAACTTTGTGTAGTAGAGCTATTAGTATTACCGACTGTGGAAGAATAAAATTGAGCACTTAAATATGCGTTTGATTGAGGATTTGTTCCGTAACCTTTTCCGGCACACGACATCTATATTACAGATTTATTATTTAATTTTAAAATTGAGACAATTCTGTAAAGTAATGTAAGTGTATAGAAGAATGACTAAAACCAATACATTAGAAACCATTGATGAAATCGATTTATCTATCAATTCCGATAATGATCTAGATGAAATCAACGACAAATTGAATACAGTTACGCAACACATATCTAATGAAATAACCAAGCTCACAAAATACATAGAGAATATCAAAACTATGTTAAATACTACTAATACCAACGCTAGTTTTGAAGAGCAAGAATTAATAGAAGAATATTTTGACAAATTGATTCATGAATATAATAAATCAAAACCATTATTTAAACAAGGAAGAGAAATTCGTATATATAAAGAAGCAAAAGAAAGAGAAATACTCAATCAAAAACGGTTTGCTAGAAATGTATTAGTTCATTATGGAATACAACATATCAATTAAATTTACATAGGTCCAAAATCATCTGGTTTTCCACGAATTTTATTTTTAATTTTCTCTCTAGCAAGATCGTAAACAAACTTCGCAAATGCGGAACCAGCAATACCACCAACAATGACTTGACTTATAGAATGAAAATCTAATGCGACTCTTTGATAACATGTTAATAATGTGAGTGGTAAATAAATAAATAGTATGTTAGTTTGTTTTAATGATAGATAAATAAACATAGTTGAAAAGAAAGACGATTGAACATGTCCAGATGGCATACCAAACATATCAAATGGTATACCATTTTGGAAAAAATACTGTTTTCCATGAGCGGTTAATAGTCTTATTTTTTTCTCGTCATACATAGGTCTTGGTTCTTGGATAATACCTTTTAAAAGTAAGTTTAAAATTGCGTTTGAAAATATACCGATTGTATAATAGAAAAATAAATTGTTATTATCCCATAATAAATACCAAGAGAGAACAATCAAAATAAGAGGTCCATATTCTCCAAATTCATATAGTATATTCATTATATATTATATGATATTTTAATTCCACGTGGAGCACTCAAAGGTAGATTTAATATTGATACAAACATTCTGCTATTAACGTAACACACCAGTCATTTCCATTTAGATTTAATACATTCCCTTTATCATCTAATAATTTTACTGCCATTCTATCTATATTTACTGGACCAAAGTATGTTCTTTCGTTATCTTGGAGAGAACCACTGAATTCAACCAATAAAGAGCCTGTCGGAACCCCTGTTGAAGTTTTAACTGGAATAATTGCTAATATATCTGGTGTAGTTGGTGCTTTTGATAAATAATTGGTTAGATTATTGTTATTATTGTTAATGGAGTTTATTGTGTATAGCTGTGCGTTGGTAAGTGTTCTGGGTGCGCTCGGCAAGACCACTTGTGTATCGGTATAATCCTGATCGTATTTTCCGGCAATTAAAAGACCATTTTGTGCGTTTGGCGTCTGATTATCGAATATAGACTGAATAACTACACCGTCTACTAGTTCAGTAAGGTTATTCCCTCGTTGCGCTGGTGTAACACACGTATAAGGTATATCAGGCGAATAATAAGTTGGCATCTTTAATGTATTTGAAAACTGTGAAATAGATACAAGCGAATTGTTTACATGATTTTGATTATAATCGTCAATTACTAGTATTAAGTATTTGGGTCCGTTTAAATCGAGAATAGCGCCTGCTGTATTGCCATTGTCATTGACATTTAAATAAGGTAAACGATACCCCATTAACCAACCTAATGTATTATTAAAAAAATGGTTGCTTTTGCTATAACAATTGACGTTACACTGCAAAACACCAGTAAAATCATAAAAAATAATTTGTGTTTCTGTAGTTATGTTAAAAGATCCTTCAATACCATTATAACTGCCATCGGCCAAAAATAATGTTACTATACCACTATTCGGATTATAATACGCAGGAGTATTCGCTGCTAATGCTGGGGTAGGATAAGGTGGAGATGGATAACCAGCTCTATTTGGAAATGTAAATCCAGCTTCCAAAAAAGATATGTTCAATTGGTTTATAAAGGCGGACTGCGAATAATTGCCAGATGGAACTGATACAGGAACAATAATGCCTGAACTTGGATCGCTAATCCATAAACAAGTATTTCCATAAGCAGTATCGATTGTATACCAGCTAAACGGTATTTGATAAGAATACACACTAAGTTTAAGAGCATTTTTTAAGGTATCTGATAAATCACATGTATAATTTGTTGATTGCGACTCTGCACCACTTGTATATTGTCTAAATTGACTGTCTAGATTCACAAATCGATGAATGACATTCTTTAAATTTGGATTGAGTGAATCTTGCTTTACAGGTAAAGTATAAGTATCCGTAGTTGCGATCTGTTCACGATTCATGGGAACTTGTTCATTACCGAATAGTTGTATTTTTTGTTGTCGATTAGTTATTTTATCGGTTTGATTTTGATCGGACTGTGTAAGATTTTGGTTTTGATACCAATCATTCACTTGTTTATCGCCAGCTGGATAAGACGCATCGTTAGACATATTGCCAAAACCTTCGACAGTAATTTTATTTTCATTATCTGTGTCATTGTCATTCGTATCTGAACTTAGTCCATCCGCATATTGTAACAACTGACTTTGTATTTCTTTAAAAAAAACGGCCAATCGTGGGTTTTTAACTTTATATTTCTGTATATAATAATCGGTTGTTTCAATAATTTCTTCATGGACCAAATCGTCTAATTCAACAATGGCCATTAATTCAGATAAACTATAATTTGATATGTTTGTGTCAACGTCTGTCATATAAATGATATACATATTGTTTTTAATAAAAAATAAGGAATAAATACTTAGTGACTTTTTTGGTGCCAAATTTTCAGTATTATAATTTTATCTCTAAAAATCGGTAATTTTATCTCTAAAAAGATGTACAAATATATTTCGAATTTCTTGTTTTATATCTATACTTTTACATACGTCAAAACCTAATACTTTTTCAGGAATTTTGGTTAATCCAGTACCGCGTTTTGAATGTGTATATCCTTTAAATAAAATTTCTTCCAAAACATATACTAATAATTCGTTGTGTTGATTTAATACTTCTCTCGAAATATGATAGTCACCTCTATAAATATAACGATTATAATTGGAGTCTGCCTGAACTTTATATACCCTATCTGTGAATATCTTATTTTTAATAAGTCCTATACCCATAATCTTATCAGTTCTAATGTTCATTTCAATCACAAATACAGGCGTGTTTAGATCAATACTCTTTGCTAATTTACATGGTGGCGCATAAATGCATGCGTATTGATGTTTCATTCTATACTTTTCGGTAGCATCCCAAGTTTCATTATCATATCTTCCAGTGACAACTGTAAACATCTTTAGTGATAAGTATATTTATTTTGTATTATTTTATTTCAATTTTAAATAAAAAACTATAGTAATGAATTGTTGTATATGTGGACCAGTTAAAAATTGTGGACTGTATTTAACAAAAGTGTTGGAGAATATGGAAAAAATAGGTTCTCTTTTTGATGACTATACCATTTTACTTTATTATGATACATCAAGTGATAATACATTGAATATTTTAAAAGAATATCAACAAAAAAACCCCAAAATGTTATTTTATGTCAATAAAAATCGTGTCTCACAGTTTAGAACGCATAATATCGCAAACGCAAGAAACATTTGTTTACAATACATTCGAGTGAATAAAGAGAGATACCCTTATTTTATCATGATGGATTGTGATGATGTCAATTGTAAGGAGGTGAATGTAGATATTTTAAAAAAATATATACATCGAAGTGATTGGGACGGATTATCCTTTAATACAACCCCTAAATATTATGATATTTGGGGACTATCTATTTATCCATTTTGTTTTAGTTATAATCATTTCGAGAACAATGTAAAATATTATACCATTATGCAGACTTATGTAGATACATTATTACAAAAAGCAAAAGAACAAAATAAATTAGTGGAATGTATCTCATCATTCAATGGATTCTCTCTATATAGAACAACCAAGTTCTTAAATACCTATTATGATGGAAGAGTTAGACTCGATTTAGTTCCAAATTCTAATATAGAAGTTCATAAAAACGTTACCAAGTCGAAATTAGTATTCAAACAATATTTTAAGCCAGATGGTAAAATAAATGTAGATGGTCGTTATGAAGATTGTGAACATAGAGCATTTCATATACAAGCACGTCAGAATTCAGGAGCCAAAATAATGATAAGTCCTGATATGATATTTTATTAGGTTTTGGTAGGCGTAATATATTATAAAATTAAATTTCAACATATAATATATAAATATTTATTTATATATATTTATTTATGAACGAATGGATAAAATGATAA
>JACCDP011495215.1_pt1 | contig 18181 bp, 15 predicted proteins | sample 7445841 | NCBI WGS metagenome assembly JACCDP01 (sample SAMN15323441, study PRJNA562643) | freshwater metagenome | isolation source: river surface water | place: USA:Blue River Watershed | collected 2017-08-17
CTTCTTATGGGTACCTGGAGTATGTGCGTTTAACTTTGCACAAACATCGATATATCCCTGATAAGGAACAACGGTGAAACAAGTGTGCGAGAAAGCTTGTACTTGTTCAATCACGCGATCAACTACCCGCGGTGAACTGTTGCCAACATTTGTTACGCCAATACCTGAGGCCATGTCTATGATCTGGTTGCCATCTAGGTCAACCAGAATTGCGCCACCAGTGCTTGCGATCACGGCAGGAAAAGCAATTCCCAATCCGCCTGATACTTCTTCACTGCGTCGCTGAATCTCTGCTTTAGATTTTGGTCCAGGAATTTCTGTAACCAAGTGACGTTGCTGAGGAACTGAAGTAAGTACGGTCATGAGTAAAGTCTAAGGCCATATTTCCGATCGGGGCGCCTAGAAGTTAGGCTTGCGGCTATGACCTTCCTCAAAGCGCTGCGCGAAGATGCTCCGCTCTTAGATGCTTACCTACGTTACTTCGAGGTAGCTCGAACTCCGTTCACGATTCCCGGTCACAAACAGCGTGCAAGCAAACTCGACCTTGGGTTAGGTCAGGTAGTTGATTGCGATACACCGCTGTACGGCGGTCTAGATGAAATTAAATTAACAAACCAAACTTTAAAGAGCGCAGAAGCTCTTGCTGCCAAACTCTGGGGCGGCGACTATGCACGTTTCTCAACTGGCGGTTCAACTCATGTTAACCAAGCCGTCATCTTGGCACTCGGAAAACCAGGCGACAAAATTGCAGTAGCGCGCACCGCGCATCGCTCCGTTTTAAGTGCCTTGGTTTTAGCAGGGCTTGAACCAATTTGGTTATCTCCAGAAATTGATCAGACGACTGGAGTGCCGATCGGAATTCCAGTTTCCGAACTTGAGCGAGCGATCACCCAAAAACCAATTGCTCTTCTACTTACCGAACCTGGTTATCTGGGAACCATTTCACAATTACCTGAGTTAATTAGCAAAGCCCATGAGCATAAGATTCCAGTCGTTATAGATGCAGCTTGGGGTGCTCACTTTGGTTTCCATGACGATTTGCCTAAGCAGGTAATTCAACTTGGTGCAGATGCCTTAATCACGAGTACCCATAAGGCTTTGCCCGGATATAGCGCATCAGCGCTTTTAGTTGCTCGTGGTCAGTATTTAAATCTGGATCGCTTAGAACAAAGTTTTGAAACAACCCACACAACTTCACCAGCTGGCGCACCACTGGCATCGATCGATGGTTGCCGTGCGCTTCTTCAACACCACGGCGAAGATTTGTTAAGCAAATTAATTGAAAACGTGGTGAAGTTTAAAGCTGACATTTCAGCTAACTTCGACCGACCTATCTTCCTATCCCCCAGTGATTTCATAGCCGGTCGCTTTGATCCAGTAAAGATTGTGCTTAGGGCTAATCAACTCGGCGCTTCTGGAGTTGCCATTGAAAATGAATTGTTAAAAGCAAATATTCGCGTTGAAATGGCTGATCGCGACACCGTGGTTTTCTTAGCCACTTTGGCTGATGATGCTGAGAGCTTTGCCGAATTAAGTAAATCGCTACTTCCGATTTTGCAGAAATTAGTTGGCGAACCTCGTGAGTCAGCAACTGCGCTCAGTTGGTCAGTAGTTCCACAGATCGGCATTTCTATGCGCGATGCTTACTTTGCCGACACTGAAATGATTTCCGCCCAAAGCGCCGAAGGTCGAATCTCGGCAGATTTAATTGCGCCATATCCACCAGGTGTTGCAGTAGTTGCACCCGGTGAAATTTTAACTAACGGAATTTTAACTGGCTTGGCAGCAAATAAATCAGCTGGAGTGCGCATTGCTTATGCAACTGATCCAACGCTGCAGAGTTATCGGGTAGTTAAATCAAGTTAACTGATTTCAAAAGCAAGTGATAGAAAGTCATATCAGCCCAAGAGAACCAAGGTCGCGTGAAAATACTTGGATCATCTTTTTCGACTGATTCATGCATTTGAAAAGTTCCAGCATGGCTATTTTCCAAATATTGCAGACAAGTTTCTATCTCAGCTGGTGAAGAACTTGTGAGTCCTTGCATTGCGATTCCTAACGGCCAGACTTGATTTTCCGGAGTGTGCTGAGAACCCAGTCCAGTTAAGACTGCACCGCGATAGAAATATGGATTATTTTCGCTGAGCACAAAGTTGCGAGTCGCTAGGTAAATTGGGTCAGCTTCACTGCAAACTCCTAGATACGGCAATGACAATAAACTCGGGATATTCGCATCATCTTGTAGTAAATAATTTCCCAGCCCATCACATTCGTAAGCAAATATCCGTTTACCCGAATGATCAACTATGCCAAATTTTTCGATTCCTTCTTTAATTTCATTCGATAGTTTGAGTGCTCGTTGTTTACTGACGTCGTCGGAAAACGCCTGATCGGGCAGTTCGGCTAATTGCGCTAAGACTTGTGCCATGTGGGCATTGGCCGGAATTAAATAGCCAAACTTGCAAGCATCATCACTTGGCCTAAACCCGCTCCAGACCATTCCCGTATAGGCAACTGGAGCGCCGTAACCATCGTGACTCAAGTAGTCATAATCTCGAACTTCTTCGCGCTTAAATCTATAGGTGCTCGGATCATGCCTTTGTTCGCGTTCTAAAAGATCTAAAATAACTACTACTGCTTCCTTAAAACTTTTGGTGAAATGATTCGTATAGCCACTTACGAGGTAAAGCCTGACCGCTAGATCTAAAACTGCAGCTAGAGAATCCAATTCAAACTTGCGTTCAAACACCCACGGGCTCTGGTCTGAAAAGTCTTTATGCCAACAATTTCCATCAGCTGCTGGATTAAATGCATTTGCGTAAGGATCGATAAGCACAAATTCAATTTGACGCTTTGATACATCAGCTATTAATTGTGCAACTTCGAGATCTTTCGCTGAGGCAAGAAGTGGTCTTACTTGCCAAGTGGAATCACGCAACCACATCGCTGGAATATCTCCAGTTATTACAAAAATTGACCCATCTGTTGCTCTCGACAAAGTGCTAGAAAAAAGGCGGTGAATCGCACCTTCGGCTAATTTAAATCTGGCCTCGGATACCTTGCTTTCCAAAACTTGTAGTGATTTTGTTATCGCAATCGGTATTTGCAGACCCGTTACATGCACGTGCCAATGGTAGTTTATTTAAATGAGCGAAGTAATTGGGCACGCTAATGTCCGATCAGCGGCAAGAGACACCGAGAATTATTCATCAGATCTGCAAGGTGACCGCGATGTGCGTACTTACCGTCAGATTCCGCTCGAAGTTGATCCACCAAGGCATCATTTATTCCGCACAGCACTTAGTCCACTTTTCGTAAAACCTCGAATCGAAAAAATGATTCCAGAATTTGAAGCGATTGCAAAAGAACTAATCTCCGCATTCGGTAAAAAGGGTGGCGGCGATGTGGTCTCAGAAATTGCGCTACCGATGGTTGGACACTGCTTAGGTGTTATTTATAACCGCCCGCAAGATGTATCTGAATGGCTCTCTTGGGGGGCTGATGTTTGGATTACTACGCCAACCGGTAGAAGCGGTGAGCATCTAGATAGGTATTTAAAGGCAGTCTTTGATGAGGCCGAAAATTCCCCTGAAGATAACGCGTGGACTTTCATTTCTCGATTAGAACTAGAGGGCGGGCCAATAACTCGAACCGAAATGTATGGAATTGCAAATGTACTTTTAGCTGGCGGTCGAGACACTGTAGTTAAATTAATGACCGGAATGATTTGGCATTTAGCAACTGCCACCGAAGACCGTGAATTTCTAAAAGCTAATCCAGATAAATTGGGTAAAGCGATACATGAAGTTTTGCGTTATTTATCTCCGCTCCCCCGAATGGAACGAGTACCGGCCGCAGTCCTGGCACTTCCGGAAGAGCAACGTGATCCCAAAGATTATGATCATTTAAGTTTTGTTTCTGGAAATTTCGACGAATCGGTATTTAGCGAGCCAGATAAAATTGATATTCATCGCGAGCGAAATCCACATTTAGCTTTTGGTTTTGGACCGCATACCTGCATTGGAAATCACGTTGCAGAAGTCGAAACTGCAGCACTTGTTTCAACTTTCTTACGTGAGGTGAAGAGCTGGGAAATTTTGCCATCGTCGGAAATTTCTTTTGACGCCATTGGAAAGTTTAAGTATCCCGGCCGCTTTCATTCACTAGTTATTAAATGTAGCTAAGTTTTTCTACAAGCCGGAGTAAGTATGTTTTCCGGTTCCCCAAACGTTCACATATACATAATTAAAGAGGAAAGTTGATCCGGCTAGTAAACATAACCATGCAGCTCGACGGCCGCGCCAACCGACAGTTACACGGGCATGTAGATACGCGGCGTAAGCCACCCAGGTAATAAAGGCCCAAGTTTCTTTTGGATCCCAACCCCAGTAACGGCCCCAAGCGCTCTCGGCCCAGATCGCGCCAGCGATAACTGCAAAAGTCCAGAGTGGAAATACAAAGGCAACTAAGCGGTAGGAAAGCTGGTCAAGTACTTCAAGTGAAGGCAGACGTTGCGCCCAAACTTTACGAGGCCCCTTGCTCTCCATATTGTCCAAGTAGAGATAAGCGCCAGCAATAACATTTGCCAGCAAGAAAACTCCACCAGAAATAATTGCGGCTGAAACGTGAATAACCAACCAAGTCGATTTCAGTGCAGGAACAAGTGGCGCACTTGGAACATAAAGCAAAGTAATCGCAGTACCTAAAGTTAGAAGTACCGAGAATGAAACTAATACTCCCAGCCAGCGAAGATCGTATTTACGAAGCGCAAATAAATATGCACCAGTAAATGCTAGAGCCCCAGTAATCGAGAACTCATACATATTTCCCCATGGGACTCGGCCAGCAGATACGCCGCGAGCAGCTACGCCAAATAATAAAAACAGAAAGCCAAGAATCATCATGGCTGTTGCAATGCGCATTGCTTTTTGAGTTCGCGAATTATCAAAAGTCTTATTAACTAAATTGCCATCGGTTTCAGAAGCAGCAATTGGCGTACGCACTGCCCAAGCAGTTTCGTAAGCATGACCAAAAAAAGCGAGGGTAAATAGCACCATTGCTGAATAGATCGCGTAATTTGATAAATACGCCCAATCTTGTGCTGACATTTAGTTCCCTCTCAACTTCGCTACAAATTCTGCCATCTCAATTTCTAATCCTGGTGCACCGTTCTTGGCCAGGCCGGCTACCTGAACTTCACCATCTATAACTCGAATCCAGATACGTCGACGTCTAGTAAAGAGCGAAGCCAATAAGCCAAGGATCGCAACTATGCCACCGATTAAAGAATAACTCTTACCCGGATCACTAACTATTTGAAGGTTAACCCACGGAACCACTGCCTCGAATGAAATGGTGCCTTCGCTAAATTTCAGGAACTCCCCAGGTTTTAAAGAATCTAATGCGATCTGTTTCATATTTGTTGTATCTATTCGGTAAACCGATTGCGGCTTGCCATTGTTTAAGCCTAAGTCGCCCTGCCAAATCGAGAAGAGCAATTTGGGATCTAATAGCTCAGGAAATACCGAAATGGCGCTTTTATCTGAACCTCGCGCATAGGTGGGAACGAGCGATGAAACAAAACCTAATTGGGGGTCTCCGTCAGGAACTTTAATTGCACCAATTGACCTCAAATTTGCATCTTGTGGCAAGAAAGGAACCGGTCCTTGAAAAGTTACATTTCCACTTTTATCTTGCACCGTAACTATTGGAGAGTAACCATTTGCTTGTAAATAAACTCGAGTGCTTCCAAACGTAAGTGGGCTATTAACTTTTACTATTTGCTTTTTCGGGGTCGCACCTGGCTCAGCAGTTGTAGTTACATAAAGTGTGTAATCCTCTGGAGCACTTGTCAGCGTGTTGTACTTTGCTTCAAATTTATCCATTTTGATCGTAAATGGTGGTAATGAATTTTCTTTGCTGATTTGCCCAAAACTTATCGTGTCATAAGAAGTTGCATTATTAACGAATCGTTCGCCTTGGGTCAGAATTGCACTTCCGCGAACTCCGAAAAGCCCTCCGATTAATACGCCAATTAAAATAAGAATTAGCGAGATATGGAAAAAGAGATTTCCGGTTTCCCGTAAATAACCTTTTTCGGCCGAGATATCTGATTCGTTTTCCAAAACTCGAAAACGTTTTGCCTTAAACCATGATTTAGCAATTTCTATTTCATTGCCACTAGCTGGCCAAGATTGGAAAAATTCCATTCGCGATAAGTTCTTAGGAGTTTTTGGCGGCAAAGCACGCGCAGCTTTGAAGTGCTCAAATGATCTAGGCAGTACACATCCGATTAGCGAGATAAAAAGCAAAATATAAATCGCACTAAACCAAGGAGATGAATAGACATCAAAAAGCGAGAAACGGTCAAACCAGATTGCTATCGTCTTGTGCTTCTCGAAATAATCTGAAACCGCCATCGGATTCTGGGCCCGCTGCGGAATCAAAGACCCAGGAATGGCGGCTAAAGCCAGTAATAACAGCAGAACAAGGGCAGTACGCATGCTGGTCAATTGGCGCCAGAAATACCTAGCTAGCGCAAAAGTGCCGATCTCCGGAAGTTGGGTTTTATCGCTCATTAGATCACCGGCACAAAATCAGAAATTAGCGAGCGTAGTGAAATCATTAAGTCGCTCCAAAGTCCGAGCAGCTGCAGAGTTCCTATGATGATCAGGAAAATTCCGCCAATCAACGAAATTAAATTACCTTTGCGAACCAATAACTTACGAAGTTTTTCAGAACGATCTAGGAATAATCCCGAGAGAATAAACGGCAGACCAAGGCCGATGCAGTAGCTAATAGATAAGAGAGCTCCTCTTAGTGCAGAACTTTCCTGAAATGCCAAAGTCTGGACAGCTGCAAGTGCTGGCCCAATGCATGGGGTCCAGCTGACTCCAAATGCAAAGCCAAGTAAGGGTGCGCCGACTAAGCCACCGAAAGCTGAACTCTTTAAATGCAAAGTTGGCATCAATGGAAATTTTCCTAGGAAGATGATGCCCATCAAAATTGTTACTACGCCTAGAAACTGCGTGATTCCCGTTTCGTGTTCAGTAATGCGCGAACCAATCGTTCCAAATAAGGCACCGTATAGAACAAAAGGTGTAGAAAATCCGACAACGAATAAGGACGAGCCCAATAAAATTCTGCCAAGCTTTGAACTAAAGCCCGCCGCATAGGAAATGTATCCGGGTACCAATGGAAGAACACAGGGCGACAAGAATGAAAGCAAGCCAGCCACCATTGCTACAGGTAGTGCAACGATTAAATAACCCGAGAAGATTTGATCAACAACAAAGTTTCTCATTCGGCGCTTAACCGTTCAATTAAATTACTAAGTCCACCCACAGTTGCGGGACCCGAAATTCGAGCAGCAACCCGCCCCTGCTTATCAATTACGACAGTTGTAGGGATCGCATTCGCTGGCAAAGTGTTACGAAAGCCCAAAAGCAGCGAATCGTCAATAAAATTAGGGTACGGAACGGCTAATTGACGCGCGAATACCTCGGCATTGGCCAAGTTATCCCTCGTAAGAATTCCCATGAACTGCACGTCAGTAAATTCCTTCGAGAGTTCGATAAAGGTAGGAATTTCGGCCCGGCAAGGCGAACACCATGAAGCCCACACATTTACTACCGCAATTTTATTTCCAGCAAAATCAAATTTAGTTCCGTACAAAGTATCGCCGCTAAGTTTTGGAGCCGACTGACGATCATTGGCTGAAATAAAAGTTACTGCCCCGTCGCCTGAGATGTAATTCTCTTGCGCAGTAGAACCTCCACCATTTCCACAGCTAGTTAGAACTAAGGCACTAACAGCTATAAGAATGAAACGGCGTAGGTTAAAAATCATTTTTTCGGTGGCAACAAGTGTTTCGCTGGTTCAGAATATGAAAGACCTGAAATCAATCCAGCATCGTCGAAATGAACGCTAGTGACTGATGCTAAAGAACATTCACGTTTGCGTGGATCATGAAGCAATCGGCGTCCTTCAATCGCACTGCGTAAGATCCAGATAGGTAGTTGGTGAGAAACACAGATTGCATCTTTTCCGTTTGCGGCCTTATTGGCAGCAAATATCGCTGCTAACATGCGAGCGATCTGTTCTTCGTAAGGTTCTCCCCAAGATGGTTTCCATGGGTTGTATAAATGACGCCAAGCCGACGGATGCTTAAGGACACCATCACCAATACCAAATGGCTTACCCTCAAAAATATTTGCCGCTTCGATTAAGCGATCATCGGTGGTGATTGAAATTTTATGTGCTGCTGCGATAGGTGCAGCAGTTTCTTGCGCTCTTTGTAATGGCGATACGTGAAGTGCACCCAAATCAATTGCTTTTGACCATTCACCTAGAGTGCTAGCCATTGCTTGACCACGCTCTGATAATCGCCAACCAGGTTGCCGGCCATACAGAATTTTCTGAGGGTTCTCTACCTCACCATGGCGAATCACATGAACAGTTGAAGTCATACGCTAAGCATAAAGCGTCGGATTTATACTTCTCTCGCTAAGGTAGTGACATGGCACTCACCCAAAAACGAGCAGCCTTTTTCGATGTAGACAACACCTTGATCCACGGGTCATCGCTCTACTTTCTCGGAAGAGGCATGTATCAGCGTGGGTTTTTTACCAAAGCAGATATTTCTCGCTTCGTTTTAGCCAACCTGAGATTTCGCTTAACCGGTAAGGAAAATAAAGAAGAAATTATTAAATTTCAAAATGCGGCGACTGATTTTATTGGTGGCCACGATGTTGCTGAAATCGAAGCAATCGGTCAAGAGATTTATGATGAATTTGTATCGCCAGCGCTCTGGCAAGGCACGATCGATATCGCTGGTTCGCATTTAGCAAATGGTGAAGAGGTTTGGTTAGTAACTGCCGCACCTGAAGATATGGCAATCCTAATTGCAAATAGACTGGGTTTTACTGGCGCTCTCGGCAGTAAAGCAACTATCAAAGATGGAAAGTACACCGGCACTCTCGAAGGTAATTTGTTACACGGCGCTGAAAAAGCTGTGGCCATCACTAAATTAGCGGCCGAACGAAATTTTGATTTAACCCAGTGTTATTCATATTCAGATAGCCACAATGATCTGCCCTTGCTTCGTGCTGTAGGAAAACCAAATGCAATTAACCCTGATGCAATTTTGCAATTGCGTGCGATGAGTGAAGGCTGGCCGATTCATGAATTTCGCCGTGGCCGCAAATTTAGCCAAGTGTTTGGGCCACTAGTTAGCCGATTAGCCGCCGCCTTAACTTGGCTGCGCCCTCGTAAATCTCGCTAGTCGAGAACTTAAATAGGCGGATCAACCTTCCTTCCACTAATGTAGGACGGTTATGGAAATTCGCTCGTTTACCGATTATCTGCGCTCGCTTGACGACGCCGGTTTATCTGAGCTTTTTGCTGCCCGCCCCGATTTAGTTTCACCAGTTCCGCCTGATTTAGCTTCCCTCGCAGTTCGCGCATCGTCATCTCACAGCATCGCGCGCGCAATAGATTCACTTACCGAGTTTGAATTTCAGATTCTCGAGGCATGCGTAGCGTTAGATGAAGAATTTACGCTCAAAAACGTTATTTCAATTACGCACAAGGATGCTGCAATTGCAGTTGACCGCTTAGTAATTTTTGGATTGCTCTACCCAACTGAAAAAGGTTTGCGGCTCCCAACTTCAGTTAGCCAACTCTTAATTAATGAACCCGCAGGACTTGGTCCGGCTTCACTCGCGAAGTTAAAACTAACTGAATTAAACGAAGCACCTGATGCAGCTAAACGCGTTCTGACCCAATTAATTTGGGGTCCACCTCGCGGAAGCGTTGGAGACATTAAAAATCCTGGACCTGGGATTGCCTGGCTGTTAGATAGAAAGTTTCTAGTTCCGCTGGATCAACGCACAGTAATCATGCCTCGCGAAGTCGGAATTTTCTTGCGCGGTGGAAAAGTTCACAAGAGCTATGAAAGTACTGCACCATTAGTTTCCGGATCAAAGCGGGATGAAAAATCCGTAAATATGGCAGCTGCTGCAAATGTATCAACAGTGCTTGGTTGGGTTGAAGAATTACTGCACTACTGGGCGCAAGAGCCAGCGGATGCACTTCGCTCTGGTGGTCTAGGAGTTCGTGACTTAAAATTAATTTCAGCGCATATTGGCATCGATGAAAATTGCGCTGCATTTATTGCCGAACTTTCTTATCTTTCTGGTTTACTAACTATTGATGGCGATGATCGAATTTTGCCAAGTAATAACTTTGATATTTGGTTAACTCAAAGTGCTGAAACTCGCTGGAGCACTCTTGCGGCAAACTGGTTAACAACTTCGCGCGTTAGCGGACTCGTGGGTCGCGGCGAAGCCAAAAGTGTTGCTGCTCTTGGCCCCGAACTCGATCGCGTAAATGCGGCAAGTACCCGCAAATTAGTTATTACTTTACTTAATCAACATCCAAACCTGGCGCCGGACTTAGAAAGCTTTACTCGCACTATTAAATGGCTCTCCCCAAGTAAGCGTAATCCAGGCATTCAGGAAGAACTTATCCAATGGACGCTGCGTGAAGCGGAATGGTTAGGGTTTACTGGCCAAGGTGCATCAGCTAAATATGGGCGCGCTTTTATGGCTGGCGTCGATGAGATTGGGATTGATACCGACTTACCTAAACCGGTTGATCACATTTTGATTCAAAGTGACAACACTGCGATCGCACCCGGACCATTAGAACACGACATTGCGCGCGATCTTTCGGCCGTAGCTGACATTGAAAGCCGAGGCGGTGCGACCGTTTACCGTTTCAGCGAAGCATCAATCCGTCGCGGACTAGATCATGGAAAAAGTGGCGAAGAAATTCGGACGTTTTTAGTTAAGACCTCAAAGACTCCGATGCCACAGCCGCTGGAATATTTAATTGCCGATGTCGCAAAGAAACATGGAAAATTACGAGTTGGTAATACTTCCAGTTTTATTCGCTGCGAAGACACCTCGCTTATTGCTCAACTTATGAGTGACAAACGACTTGATGTGCTTTCGCTACGAAAAATTGCGGACGAAGTTTTAATCTGTGATCTAGATGCAGCCGATGCTATGAATGTTCTGCGCAATGCTGGATATTTGCCAGCCGCCGAAGCTAGCAATGGTGCGCTGATAACTGGTCATCGTTCACACCGCGCAAAAGCGAAACCAAAGCCACCACGAGTAATTGGTGAAATCGAAGCGCCAACTGAAGCAACGCTGACGGCAGCGGTACGTTCAATTAGAGCTGGCGAAAAATCTAGTCACAAGCAAAGTAAAATTCGCGACTCGGCGGCTAACGCTCTCGGCTCTCTGCCACGTACTACCGCAAATGAAACTATGGATCTGTTAGCGATTTACGTTGAGAAACAACAAGCACTTTCAATTGGGTATGCCGATAACAATGGCGCCGTTTCACATCGAATAGTTGACCCAATAAAAATCTCAGCTGGTGCCTTGGTGGCTCGAGACCATGCCACGGGTGAGATGCAAAGCTTTCGAATCCCGCGTATTACGGGGGTCGCACCGCTATGACCAACGCGCAAAGTCCCGAATACGGCAGACTTAACCCTATGTCCGACCTCATGATCAGCTCGCTCGAGACCTTAGTTCGATGTGAATCTCCGACCGAAGATCTTGGTGCTTGTCGCGAAGTTGTCCAAGTTGCAAGTGCAATCGCAGCTGAAGTTTTAGGTGCACCGGCACAGATTCGTGAAATCGAGGGTCGGCCAGTTTTTTGGTGGGGCGATGCTAAACCTGAGATAGTCTTACTTGCGCACTTAGATACCGTTTGGCCAAAGGGTTCATATCAACCATTATTTGAAATTAAGGGCGATGTAATTCGCGGACCCGGAACTTTTGATATGAAAGTTGGCTTCTTACAAGCTCTCTTTGCACTTAAAGGAATCGAAGGTTCGGTGGCATTGATTGCAACTACTGACGAAGAAACCGGAAGTCATGCTTCACGAAATTTGATTAAAGAACTTTCCGAAAATGCTAAAGCGGTATTAGTTCTGGAAGCTTCTTTAGATGGCAAAGTAAAAACTGGCCGCAAAGGAACTTCGATGTACCAGTTAAAAGTTCATGGTCGCGCTGCGCATGCTGGACTTGAACCTGAAAATGGAATCAACTCAACTGTAGAAATTTCACATTTAATTTTGCAACTTGCTGCTCTAGAAAATTCGCAGCATGGCACCACTGTGGTTCCAACGATGCTAAGTGCCGGTACCACCACAAACTCAGTTCCTGATTTAGCAACTTTGGATATCGATGCCCGTTCCTACTCAACTGCTGAACTTCTACGAGTTGACGCAGCTATCAAAGCATTGCAACCAAATAATCCGGCTGCCCGAATTGAAGTAATCGGTGGCTTAAATCGCCCACCACTAGAACCAACTGCTACCAAGGCGCTTTATGAGCGAGCTGAAAAAGTTGCCGCAACAATTGGAATTCCAGAACTTGGTCATGCCTCTGTCGGAGGTGCTAGTGATGGCAACTTTGCCGCCGCAGCTGGTGCCCAAGTTCTAGATGGCTTGGGCGCAGTAGGTGGCGGCGCACATGCGCTCACCGAATGGGCCAGTGTTAGTGCGATGCACCAAAGAACTGACTTCCTGCATGCCTTTATTAAGGACCTATTAAATGACTGATGGCCCACTGATTGTTCAGAGCGATAAAACGCTCCTCTTAGATATCGATCATCCGGGTTCCGTTGAATGTCGACGAGCTATTGCGCCTTTTGCTGAACTCGAGCGCTCGCCAGAACATATTCATACTTATCGATTAACTAATTTAGGTTTATGGAATGCCCGCGCTGCCGGACATGATGCTGAACAAGTGATTGATACGTTAATTAAGTATTCTCGCTATGCAGTACCGCATTCTTTGTTAGTTGATATTGCCGAAACGATGTCGCGCTACGGTCGACTGCGCCTTGAAGCTGACCCAGTTCATGGATTAATTCTGATTACGAGTGATAGCGCCGTACTTGAAGAAGTTATTCGAGCTAAGAAAATTGCACCACTACTTGGTGTTCGCATTGATAAAGAAACTGTGGCGGTTCACCCCAGCCAGCGCGGCGCAATTAAACAATCCTTATTGCGTTTAGGTTGGCCTGCCGAAGATTTTGCTGGATACGTCGATGGTCAAGCACATGAAATTGCCTTAGTTCAAAAAGATTGGAAAATTCGCCCTTACCAAGAACTAGCGGCTGAAGGTTTCTGGCATGGTGGCTCCGGCGTAGTTGTTCTTCCTTGTGGTGCTGGTAAAACAATTGTGGGCGCCGCCGCAATGGCGCATGCCAAAGCAACAACCCTTATCTTGGTTACCAATACAGTTGCAGCACGGCAATGGCGAGATGAATTACTAAAGCGCACAACGCTAAACGAAGATGAAATTGGCGAGTATTCAGGTGCCAAGAAAGAAATTCGCCCAGTAACAATTGCGACTTACCAAGTTATGACAAAGAAGAAGAACGGTGTTTACGCGCATTTAGATCTCTTTGATACGCATGACTGGGGTCTAATTATTTACGACGAAGTTCACTTGTTACCTGCGCCTATTTTCCGCTTTACTGCCGATATTCAATCGCGCCGCCGTTTAGGTTTAACTGCAACTTTAGTGCGCGAAGATGGCATGGAAGGTGAAGTTTTTAGCTTAATTGGGCCTAAACGATTTGATGTTCCTTGGAAAGAAATTGAATCACAGGGCTATATCGCCCCAGCCGAGTGCGTTGAAGTACGCGTAAATCTGACTGAAGCTGAACGCATGTTGTACGCGACTGCCGAGCCTGAAGAACGTTATCGCTATTGCTCTACTACTGCCACAAAACGCAAAGTTGTTGAGGCACTGGTTGAGCGTCACGCCGAAGATCAAGTATTGGTTATCGGTCAGTACATTTCACAACTCGATGAACTCTCTGAGGTTTTGGGAGTCCCTTTGATCAAGGGCGATACGCCAGTTAAAGAACGCGAACGACTCTTTGCGCAATTTCGAACTGGTGAAATTAAGTGTTTAGTTGTTTCAAAAGTTGCTAACTTCTCAATCGATTTACCTGATGCCACGATCGCAATTCAGGTATCGGGTGCTTTTGGTTCTCGCCAAGAAGAAGCTCAGCGATTAGGTCGTATTTTGCGCCCTAAATCAGATGGTCGTGGCGCAACTTTTTATTCAGTGGTTTCTCGCGACACCGTTGATCAAGATTTTGCACAAAACCGCCAACGTTTCTTGGCTGAACAGGGTTACTCGTATCGAATTATTGACGCTGACGATGTTTTTCAAGGGAAGATCTAAAGCGAGCTAGATCGACTCTAAACATGTCGTGATGAATTCCGTCGATATGAATTACCGGAACCTCTTCGCCATATTTATTTGTTAAGTCATCATTGCCGTCGATATATATTTTCTCGATTATGAAATTCAATTCAGCTTTAACTGATTCCAAACTTTCAACTGCCACATCGCAGAGATGGCAACTCTTTCGAGAGTAAACCGTTACAACTGTCATTTCTTTTTGCTCCGGTTTTTTGTAATCGCGCGATCAATTAACTCTTGTGCAATCAAAGTTGCATCATTTTTCGCACGATATGCGTTCTTTTCTAAATCTTTCAGTACGGCTTCGGCGGTAGTTTTAGTAACAGTTGCAACCATTGGCCCGTATTTTTTAGAAAATAGGGAATGCGCAACTTCGCCAATTGCTCGCGCTAAATCTTCGCGCGCTTCATCTAACGTTGGCTCGGGGCGAGAATTTCCGGCTGAATTCTGCATAGAAATAGCGGGTTCTTGGCGCAGCCGATTGATTACTTCAGAGTATTCCGAAGGGTCAATTTCACGGGAAATTTTAGGCTGAGCGGTCATAGGGCAATCATCTCACCCTGATAGCGTTGCGCAATATGTGGGGCAGATCCAGTACAAATAGAGCGAAATTAAGCATCGCTCTGCTTTCGGCTGCACTCCTTTCGACTTCCCTACTCGTTCCGTCGGCGCAAGCACAGGTGCGAGTTCGTGCATCCACCGTTTGGGGACACACTTATGCAGGTAATTCCGCGCCAGTTGTTAATGCAACAACTTCTAAAAGTGCACCTTCGGCAAATTTAGAGAAAGTTTCAAAGTTTGCAATTACTTATAACTCTTTCCCAAATTGGGCGCGTACTGAAGTGCAGGCAGCACTTGATACTTGGGCAGTAAATTTCAAGTCAGCTGCAGACATAACTGTGACGGCTACCTGGGGTCGAAGCGCAAATAGTGATGTACTCGGAAGCGCTCGACCAGGCAGTTACTTTGCCGGCTTTGTTGGCGCGCCTGATTCGACGCTTTGGTATCCCTCAGCTCTTGCCAATGCTCTCGCTGGAAAAGATTTAGACCGTGATAATCCGGAAATTATTATTCAAGTCAACTCGGCGGCTAATTGGAATCAACGTGGCGACGATAAACCGCGTAGCACTGAATATGACTTGCAATCGGTAATTTTGCACGAGGTTGCCCACGGCTTAGGTTTCTTATCAGTTGATGTTTATGACAAATTTTTTGGTTACGGAAGTATTGATCAACCAACACCCTTTGATGCCTATCTGCAAACACCAGATGGTCGACGTTTAGCAGATATTCCAACTCCATCTTTAGAGTTAGGAAAAATTCTAACTGCACCGCTGCATTGGATTGGCGAAAACGGCAAGCGCGCAAATGGCGGCGAGAAAATAAAAATGTACACACCCGCCAATTACGAGCCTGGCTCATCGGTAAGCCACTTGGATGAAGCTACTTTCTCCAAGAGTGGCCCTGATGCTGTGATGACTCCAAACCTAGATGCTGGCGAAGTTTTCCATCAGCCGGGACCACTTTTGTTAGCCATGATGGAGGATTTGCGCGTTAAGCCGCCAGTTGGTCTGGCCGTAAGTGTTCCTGATGCGCCTAGAAATGTTGAAGCCTTGATTGGAAATCAAAGCGCAATCATCACTTTTGACCCACCTGCTAATGCCCGTGCCGCGCAAGTGACTGCTTACACCGTTAAGAATTTAAAAACATCACTAACTGTTACTGGAACCAGCAGTCCGATAGTTGTTACAGGCCTTAAGAACGGCACGCCATATTCTTTTGCAGTAACTGCTCAGAACGCTTTGGGAACTTCAGTTGAGGCAATAACTAAGTCGATTATTCCGCAAGCAGTTTGGAAAACCGCGCCTGTTGATTTAACAACCGATGGTCGCGATATTGCAAGCACAACTTTTAACGGCAAGCCAATTATTGTTTTTACTGATTCAGTTAAAGGTACTTTAAAGATCGCAACCTGGAATGGTTTAGTTTGGAAGAAAACCACGATAGATGGTGCTGGTGGAAGTGCCGGCCGCACCAAAAATAAAATTGCCGGACACATCTCGCTCTGCACCTCAGGAGTTGGCACAAATCAGAAGTTGCACATTTTCTATCCTGACTCAGTTGATCGAGATTTGCGATATTCCCAGTATGATGGCAAAACTTTTACTTTTGAAATTGTTGACGGCAATGGTCCAGCTATTCAAAATTATGAAATTCCAGATCGTGTACGTACTGCCAGTGATGTGAGCGTTAGCAATGCATGTGCAATCACGCCGGCAGGTATCTCGGTTTTCTATCGTGACGAGAGCCAAGGAATTTTGTTGGGTGCCACTAAAAGAATAAACACCACCAAGTGGCTTTACGAGTTAGTTGATGGCGATCGCAAAACTGATAACCGCACCACGGGCGATGTGGCTTTTCACTTAGCGGCATACGTGAACAAAACAACTACACACATTATTTATGATTCAGTTTTAGTTATAAATCAAAAGCGAGAAATTACTTCGGGCGAAGTTAGATATGCGACTCGTAGCGGCGTCTCGGCTAATTCCTGGACCTACACAACGCTCGACCAAGCAGAAAATGGCATTCCGGTTGCGGGTTTTGACGTTGCCATTGCCCCTGAAAAGGCCGGAATTCGCATGGTTTGGATTGCAGCTGGCACCAATTCAGCACCAATTCCCAATCAGATTAGAAGTACTTTCGTCGGTAAAACTAAAGAGGTAGCTACCGCCACTCTGGATAGCTTCGGCACTCCAGGGGCGCGACTAACGCTTGAAAATGGTGAGGTAATTCTTAATTGCGAGATGCGGCTTTGTTCTATGAATCTATCGCAACCAAATAACCCAATTCGCTTAGTAACATCAGTGCAAACCACTGAACCTGGTCATGGCGTGTTTGTAACTATTGAAAAGAAGCGATTCTTGCTGGCGGCCTTAGATCGCCGAATCGCTTTTATTGCCGCTTAAATTACTTTGCGGGCAACGTATAAATTGAATTACCAGCGTAAATATATAGGCCAGATGATTTATTGAACTCGACCGCGATAGGTTGCCCTTGAAAAGAGTTAGTTGCCAGAATTTTGCCGGTCTTATCAAAAGTTTGTAATGTGCCAGATGCTGCATTTTCATAAGCGGCATAAGTTGTTGTGCTTGCCCCAGTAGCTACAAATGCACTTGAAGTGGCTTTAAATCTGACTGTCCAAGTTGGTTTTAAAGTTGCACCAAACTTTGTAATCGTCGCAAGCGAACTTGTTTTGCTCTTTAGATATCCGCCTAACAGAAGTGAAGATGTAGCGCTCGCCCAGTTTCTAGCTGCCCCTTTTTCGCCGCTTCTAACTGATTGCACAATTTTTGGGGTCGTATCTACTTTTAGAATTAAGCCATCTCGAACACCGATAGCTTTATTCGCCAGAAATAATTCGGTGCTGCTGCCAAGCAAAATACTGCTGCCATCACTATTTCTAATTACTTTATCGAGAGTTGTGGTTGTTTTGCCTACTCGCAGAGTTTTGCCAAATTTCCCAAGTAAATCAGCTGATACAAATAATGACCCAGCGGACTGCCAAGCAACTATTGATATTCCACTCTTATTAACACTTAGCGATGTTGGTAGGACTGGCTGTGTAAGCGGTAACTGATATTTACCGGCGCCGCTGCCTGCTGCACTGACTTTCCAAAGAGTTAAGTTATTCAAATCAGGGCGTAACGCGCCTTCCTGGCCAATGATTACGCCGTCAGGATTTGCCGCAGTTGGCGTTGGATTTGGGGATGCTGGAGTTGGAGATGCCGGAGTTGAGGTGGCTGGAGTTGAGGTGGCTGGAGTTGCGATCGCGATCGGTGCTGCAGAGGCACCCGCTAACCAAATATTTCCAC
>JACCDP011311124.1_pt1 | contig 18178 bp, 30 predicted proteins | sample 7445841 | NCBI WGS metagenome assembly JACCDP01 (sample SAMN15323441, study PRJNA562643) | freshwater metagenome | isolation source: river surface water | place: USA:Blue River Watershed | collected 2017-08-17
GGCTATACTCACCATATTGTTGCGGGGCCAGGAATCGAACCTGAATATCTGGCTTATGAGACCAAACGGATTACCTAATCTCCCCACAATAAAATGTGGAATCGAACCACTTTCCCAGCTCTATGCCAGGCGATATATCCAATATCCTTTACCGGTTGAGGCGTGTATTGGAATCGAACCAATGTAAAAGGTTTTGCAGACCTCCACCTAACCACTCGGCCAACTCGCCATATTATGTAGCCCCTAAAGGATTCGAACCCTTACTCTAACATCCGTAGTGTTATGTGCTAATCCATTACACCAAAGAGCCAATTGCACCCACACCAAGATTCGAACTCGGAACAGCGGTTTTGGAGACCGTTATGATACCATTTCACCATGCGGATGTATGTTGGTAATGTGAGACTCGAACTCACAGCCTTCGCCGTATCAGAGCGATGCTCTAACCAATTGAGCTAACTACCAATGTTGTAGGGAATGCCAGATTCGAACTGGCGCCCTCTTGCTCCCAAAGCAAGCGCGATAACCGGACTACGCTAATTCCCTATAAAGATAGGTTTCCATCCTATCGTGTAATGTGTACATCATTACTTTAGCTTCACGTTAAGCTCGGAACTTTTTGTGACCCCTTTGGGACTCGAACCCAAAACCCGCAGATTAAAAGTCTGCTACTCTAACCAATTGAGCTAAGAGGTCTAACGTTTGTCATACTTGTCACTTTCCATAGTATTTGTTTTTAATTGTTAAGTGGTAATGATTGGTTACGCTCCAATTCCTCTGGTTTTTCAGACCAGTGCTTCTACTAAGTTAGCTTCATCACCAATAGTTGGGGTAGACGGACTCGAACCGCCGAACTCAATGAGAGCTGATTTACAGTCAGCCGCAATTGCCACTATGCGATACCCCAATGGCGTTCCATATAACTCACATTTGATAGCCCTATCGTGCTACTCACTCAATCCTACAACAGCTTTTAACTGAGAGATTGTAGGAATGTGTATGGAACATGTTGTAGAAGGTATAGGATTCGAACCTATGGTCTCTTGGATGTAAGCCAAGCGCTTTCACCAGCTAAGCTAACCTTCTAACTTATCCCGTATGTCAAAGAACATTCTTGCGCTCCCTCTAAGATTCGAACTTAGGACCAACAGATTAACAGTCTGCTGCGCTACCGCTGCGCCAAAGGAGCTAAAACGAAAAAACCCCTAACTTTTTTATCAGTTAGAGGTCTTTCTATGTTGTTTTAAGTATAATCTATTACCAACCGGATGCTTCCTCTAACTTTGTACCAATATAATCCACTTTGCCTAAATTTAAGTTTGCCGGATTACTTATCGTACTAAACATACGAATCCCTGCCCACTCATTTCTCAATGTAGGTTGCGAACAATTTGTATGTAGTGTTAAAGTTTTCATCACTGTTTGTTTATATAAGTATATAAAAATAATATTTTACGAATTGTTGTTAGTTTCATCAGGCTTAAAACAGGGAGTGTGAGAACCACACCCCCATTCTAAGTTGTAATAAAAATTAAGATATGAAACGAACAACTTTTCAGTTGTTGGAGCGGAATTAAGGATTCGAACCTTGTCTTTCCCCCTTTTAAAAGGGATGTGCTTCCATTACACTATATCCACTTATGGAGAGATTTTTTTGTAAGATGGGAATCTCTCCTGCGCTTTTAACCAAGGGTCTTTATCGTGTCAACCCTGCTCTTTTTGAAATTACAATTAGTTTAGTAATTTATGGTAAGCCTTACAACGAACCAACTTGTGATTACAAAATTTAGTTATCTTCTTTTAGGTCTAGTAACTACTTTATTCTTACCAAGCGGAAGCCTTGTGGAAAGAAAGACCACGAAAAATGCCTAACTTACAGCTTAGGACTTTTTGCTCTCTCTATTGGAATCGAACCAATATACAACCATTGAGAAAGTAAAAATGCTGAGAATACACATTGGGGTAACTAGCTTTAGAAAGATTATTGAGTTCCTTTCGTTTCCACTTCCTTTTGAGAAGTACTAGTCAATGCAGGTTAGTATAGTATAACCACTCTTTGAGTTGTAACTTACTCTCTTATTACTCCCCTTCTTCAACCCTGCCGAGCTGATTCATTCTTGCGGAATTAGAAGCTTTTCATAAAAATCGTAACCACCGTGCGGGCGTTTACGGCAATGAACTGCTCATTACTAAGTATGCACCTTTCGGTCACAACTGATGGACACTTTTGCTTATGATTTAATTTATAGATTTTGCACCTAAAAGCAAATTATAAGTTTTGGTTTGTAGATTGATTCAGGTAGCGGTCCATCACCAGCTCCCCCACCTTTTGAGCGAGAGAATACTAAACTACCCGATGCGTTATCTCAACGCCATACTTCAAGTCATCTTCATTAATAGGGATTGGTGTCCCACATTAAAGGATAGTAACGGCACCACCCGTACACAGTCTTATCTTACGTCCTTTCGGATAGCTTGATGTTAAGACCACTTTGGTATTGAATCACGCAATAGTAAAAAGGGATTAGCTTTCTATGTCTTACAATAATTCTATGAGTTATTCTTATTGCTGTTCCCAGCTCAACTAAGGAATCTACAATTCCCCAGTCACCCCAACTCTTCTGCTACAGTGTTACCCTCACATACAAAGCCAGAATGATATCTCACTTGCCTACTCAAGCTCATAACCCTTTCGAGTTATAAACCGCAAAATGCTTAACCAAACATTTCACTTTATCCTACTTTCGTAGTTTATTTAATGACCATAGGCGGCCATCGGTCACTATGTAACACGAAGTTACTATGTGAACTATCTTCAATATTTTAAAGAACTTTTGTTTTTTCAACATTGTAAAGATACGAAATCTTTTTCAATTATCCAAAACTTTTTTATTTTTTTTTTGTTGAACATTTTCGGCTGTGTTTATTTACACCATTTAGTACTTCCTACTTCTGAACAACTTTGTAAAGATACGAAATCTTTTTCAAATTTCCAAATCTTTTTTTAAAGATTATTAAAGTATCCGGCTTTCTTCGGAGCTTGAGCCCCTCACACAATCGGTTTTATTATTGTTGGCTTCAACTTTAATAACTTTGTAAAGATACGAAAACTTTTTCAAATTTCCAAATCTTTTTTGTTGCGGCGGCGGGATTCGAACCTGCGACCTAAAGGTTATGAGCCTTCCGAGCTACCACTGCTCTACGCCACGATGTATTATTTAAAAGAACTTTGTAAAGATACGAATACTTTTTCAAATTTCCAAATCTTTTTTTCAAAATGTGGATAACTTTCATAAATGCCTCAGAATCAATGAGTTATACACATAAGAATTTATAAGTATATACAAATATACAAAAAACTATTGAAATTACCAAAAAAATTTTGATTATTTTTTCTGCATCATTTGTACCAATGACATTGCATTCTTTCTAACAGGTGCTTTATCATCGTATTTTAATGCTGATATCACTTTGATATCTCTACCGGTTTCAGGATTTCTAACCGTCTTATTAAGAATATCTTTTGGTAACATTTTAATCAATTTGTCAGTTTTTTCTGCAGATGATCCAGGTAATGTTCCCATATTCTTCTTTTTATTTTTTTCTCTTTGGAATGCAAATACTTTACCAGTATTTCTCATTTTAGAATATGCTTGTTGCATATTATCAGGATGAAAATCTCCTACATTTTCCAATCTACCATTTTTATAAACAAGCATACCTTTACGTTTGGTATCTTCTCCACCATATAAAACTGCATCTTGTTCGAATTCGTTTCCTAATTTGTGAAGCTCTTTTATAGAAATGTTTGGAACGAATAATGCAATTTCAGTAGAATCTTTTAATTCTTCTTTTGGACAATCAAAATAGTTTATATGCTTATTTTGACACTCTTGCCAATGTCCCTCTAATTCAAAGAACCCTAATCCACGTTGTCTGATTTGAGATGCTAATCTTTTATTAGCTTCTTTATTCTCCGAAGGTGTGTTACCGTATCTATACGCGGTTACCACTCCCCAACTCTTAACATTCTTTTTACCTTGAATGTGTTGAAGAACCCTTCCTAACGAAGCTTCATCCAAACGTGCTACTTTACATCCTTTTTCCATTCCTTATATATTTCATTAGATAAATATATAGAATCATGGAAATGAATTTTTTCTTGTACTTTTGCTAACTTTTCTTTAAGAGAATCCACTCTGGTTTGTCTAGCCCATTTTCCCATATTATTCACAGGTGGATAGGCTTCCCAGTATGCAAGTTGTTCTTGCAGTTCTTTTTCCCTTAATTTAAGTTTTACAACTTTTTCATTTATTTCCATAATACAAATATACTAATTTTATTTGATATTACCAAATTTATTTAATTGCTTCATAAACCAGATATATAACCCAAAAAAACACCCCGCAATACAATACAAGACGAAGTTCGCTTTCCATAAACTTCCTGTCAGTAGTATTAGGGAATATTGAACGGCATCGAATCCAAAAGGATTGAAGAATAGAGCCAACATCAATGCCATGTCTTTGTATAACATTAGACGATTGCTTTTGTCCTTTAATTTGTTTATTGTTTTTACTATCACCTTCGTCCATCTGTGGTTTATTTTGTTTAGACTTGTAACTTATTTTATTAATGTTTTTTTAACTAATTCTTTAAATAAATATTCAGATACCTTTCTATCGGATGGGTAATGTAATCCACTCAATTCTCTAGTTCTTTTAATTTCGTGATAAAAATCATCGAGCTCACCTGCTATTTGTGGTTTCATTTTTCCAAAGTGATAAAGTATAACTAAGAAATCCATTGTATGGCCAGATGGATATGCTGCTGAATTCGCATCGGTTGCCGTAATTGGGTGTAAATCTAATCCCAATTCTCTTGCCAATTGGTATGGTCTTGGACGATTAAATTTATCTTTTAGATAAAATGTTATAGGGTCTATATCACCAACCCATTTTAGAATTTGCTCTTTAGTTACATCCAATCCCAACTTCTTAGCAACTATAACAAAGAAATCGTAATGATTATTTTCAATTAAATAACAAAACTTAATATCTTCATCATCCGCCTCTTTAGTTATCTTTGTAAGATATTCTAATTCGTTTTTGGTTTCATCGGACGAGTTAGCTGGAAATGGATGGTTTTCTAATACATCTTTGATAATACCAGCTTCCATAGCAGCTTTTAATATACCGGCTCTATCCTCTTTAACTTTGGATTCTTGCTCCTTGGTTGTATTACCATATTTAATATCATCCAAATTCATTTATTCTGCTTTCTTTTAAATATATCTACTAATTTTTTTATCTTACTTTTCTTAAAATGCCCAGAATCAATTACATTAAACTCCTTTCCATTTCTATCAATAAATTGCCAATACGCTTCATTTAATCCAAACCAATCGTCTATGTGATTTAAAACATCGTTTGGTTTAAAATCTGAACAACTATACAAATCAAACTGAAACATAGCCGGGTTTTCTTTATCCCATACATGAATAGATGCATGTGATGTAGCTAATGTTACCGTTCCGGTTATTCCTTCGTTGCCCGGTTCATTAACATAAACCGATGTAGGCCCTGCAACAACTTTCATTCCTACGTTATTAACTAACTGGCTAAACCAAATGTTTAGCATTTTTTCTGTTTTAGGCGGAGTCTTTATATACCCCTTTACTAATAAATGAAGATGATTTGGTATAAACATTACTTAAACTTTATTTATATAAATATAGTTTAAATCTTTTTAGCTTTTCTTTTTGTTACTTTCTTGGGTTTTGGATTATCTTTTTCATTTTGCAGTTTAAGTATTTCTGCACATTTTTCGTATTCTTCAACTTCTATATAATAATCCATCATTTTCTTTAACGTCAAATCGATATCGTCTTTTGAAATTATAAAATCAACATTAATAGGTGGTTCTATTTGTCTTGGGATACGTGGTTTATTACCTATTTTTGGACTGACTTGTAGTACAACTCTATCATCTTCTTCCGATTCTATAAAATCAAAAACATTGGAATAAATGGAATCCATTATAACTCCTTTGTTAGCATCTGCCCATTGTTCTATGGGAGTACCAAAATCTATGTATATTCTTTTTGGTGTCATATCTTTGGGAATAATATGTTTTCCATAAAATACTTAGCTTTTTCTTCACCAATTAGTGCTTTCAATGCTGAAAACGTTCTTGGATTAGTAGCTTGTATCTGACAATAAATATTTTGTTTTTCTATTACGCCTTCAATATTATCAGTTTTCTTTTCCAACCAAAGTAATGAATTAAGATACCAATCGTATTTATCCACTACCCAATTAGAAAAACGAACCAATTCATCATCTGATTCCGGTTTTAGCATAATAAATCTATCCGAAAAAACAGTAGCCCATTCAGGTATTTTTTTCCTTTCCCTAAAATCAACACCTTCATCAAAAGGATATGTTTTAAGAACCGGACTCAAATCCATATAAGCACCGGTTACCATTTTTTCAGTTGATATAACATCAAATCCAAATATAGGCTCCGGTGAATCTTTATGTGGGAATGTTGTAAAGTGTAGTACTTCTATTTTACCATCACCATATCTTTCAACATGTGCCATACGAAATAACTTTGATTCATATCTAAAGTTATCCCATCCATAATCTTCGGTTTCTAGTGGTTGGCAGTTAGGCGCCTTCTCCACCATCTCCTTCAGTGTCAACGCCAACTGATTCAGATACTCTTTGTAATTCATCTAATATGTTTATGTTATAATCTAATGCTTTATTTGCTTCATCAGCCCACTCATCTTTTTGAATCGCTCGAATTGAACCTGCTATTTCTCTAACATCACCTTCAAAATCATACATCTTACCACTACCAGGTACATTCTTCTTCATCATTTGCCCACCAAACATTAATGCTAAATAATTCAAATAAACATGCGGAAGTAATTCTTCCTGAGTTAAACTATTCAAATACTTTCTATATTCGTTTGTAGATTGTAATGGTCTTATTTCAATAGGCCCATCTCCCAATAATTCTTTAATATCTGCCAATACATTATTAACACGATTTAAAGATTGATGTGGTAAATCAAATCTTTCGATTGAATCAAATATTGCTAATTGTTGTGAAAGATATAAGATGTATTCTTCTTTACTTAACTCGCCATTGAACATTCTTTGATTAAATGGCATTTTCTCTGCCAACGAATGTTTCTCCGCGATTGCTTCTTTTAATGGTAACATATTTTGTGTTTTTGATTTTATAAAATAGCATTATTCCTACTAATGCAAAGTTGAATATATAATTAAATAATAATGGAAGGTCTTTCATTGGTATAACATACATAAGCATGAAAAGTTCGCCACCAAACCAGAGTAACAAAAAGTTCCATCCTAAATGACATTTGTTATCCTTAATGGTGCGAACCACTTCTGGAATACCACATACTCCTAAAAGTATGCTACCAATAAATCCGATTGTTTCCATCATACTGTCTACTCTTAGAAATCACCTTCGGTGTGAACGAGATTGTCATCCCATCCATCCCTACCAGCAATTTTGGTTACATCAGCATCGTTGTCCCAATTCAGAAAATCCTCTCCCTTATAATCGGGATGATTTTCTTTCATATAGTCAATACCTCTTACCCAAGCCCACGCTAACAAACCGCAAGAAAGAACAATAAATGCAACTAAGCCCAAAGTTACCATATATTATTGTTTTAAGTTTTTCCTGCTAGTCCCACCAAGCTCTCATATCAGTCCCATCATACTCTATATCGTACCTCTTTGAGAATTTAGTGCCTTTAATTATTTCCCACAATTCCTTCCACTCTTTTTCTTCAATCTCATTTGCTCGTTTGAACACCTTACGATTGTGTTTCTTTTGTTCTGGAGTATCTCTATCAACCAATACTCCTTCTTCATCAACTTCCCAATCCCAACTACTCAATGGTCCTAATTCCTTTTCAGCCCTTTCAACATAGTTATCATCTAACTTATACTTTAGGAGTTCCAAAGCTCTAGCCATTGCTTTAACTTTTGGTTCTCTAGTTTCACTAACCTCATTTCCTCTTTCCTTCATCCCTTCATAGGTTATTGAAAGAGAACGATACAACATTTCTAAGTTATAGCGATAATCCCACCATTGATGATTCCACAATTCTCGTCTGAATCTCCACACATTTTTTACAAATAGTGGTATATCGTATCGAAATGTGGCATAAGTTCGGTATAACCAATGCTGATGCCATATTAGTCTTTTAAGTGATTTACCAAAAGAATCTGCGATGTGTATTTTCATTACTTTTTCTTTTTAAATAAGTCACTTAACTTCTTCGCTGGTCTTATTGTTCGAAGCCCACCATCTTCTCTTTCTTCCATTAGCGGTGCTCTCCAAATTTCAAAGGCCATCCAAAGTGATGATACTACTAAAATGATTCCGAAAATTGTATATCCACTCATATATATTGATTTTACTTAAAAAAATATGGTTTTTTATAGATTTTTTATATAATCTTTTAAAACATCTTTTGGTTGCCATCCTAATTGGTTAATAGCATCATCATTAACTCTATTAGTTTCGGTATAGTTACCTTTTTGATTAGGAATATACACCTTTTCACAACCAAATTTTTCAACAAACAAATCTGCTACTTCGTTTAAGGAATAGTTAAAACCAGTTCCCAATTCCCAAGCATCTTCGTGTGTTTTATTACTAAAACCTATTTTAATTAAACCATCTACAATATCGTCAATATGTGTAAAATCTCTCCTTTGTTCACCATCACCTACGATTGTGATTGGTTTACCTTCTGCAATCTGTCCTCTCCACTTTCCAATAACCGCAGCCCATTCACCTTCCGTAATTTCGTTTGGACCGTAAACATTGTAGAAACGAGCTATCTCAATATTAGTCCCATAAGTTTGACGATATAATTTACAAACATCCTCACCAACTTTCTTATATAATGCATATGGTGAAAGGAATGGATTATGCCATTGTGAAGATGAACCCGCATAAACTACTTTAACATTGAATTTTCTAGCCCACTCACAAACAGCTTCAGTTCCACCCGCATTTACTCTAAAGTAATTTGATGGTGCTTCAAACGATGGTTGAATACGGCTAAGTGCTGCTAAGTGATAACAAAGGTCTACTTCACCACCATGCACATATTCCATTTGTTCAACATTCATTGGTAAGTATCTGATACCTTCTATCTGATTTTCAACTTTACCGATTGAATAATCATCGATAGCGATTACTCTATGTCCTTCTTCTTTTAATCTTTTAATTAAGTTAGTTCCAACAAAACCAACTCCACCTGTTACAATTATATTCATATTATTTTATTTCCAAAATATTTGAACTCCTAAAATACAACATGCCAATACCAAACAAACAAATGTTTTCATACTCACCGGCTCTTTAAACATTAATACACTCATTGTAGCAAATACAATAATACCTATCGCAAACCCAATCAAACGAGATGGCCATATCTCACCATTGTATGCTGTCACAAAATGCTCTACCGATTTCATAAACATCCACCCCATAGGAACAGACGCCAATAAAGTCACTATTGGATACTTGGTTAGTAAGCCCCATTTAACATTACCTTGTAATTGTAAAAAGGTAATTATTTGAGCCACCAATCCATAGAAAGCTCCTTTTAAAAATTCATTAACAAAATTCATTATACAAATATACTAAAAATTATTGATATTACCAAAGATTATTTCCACTACTCCCACTCAATCCAAACTTTGTGGATGATGAAGATGCTCCACCCATACTATACGTTACATTCGTTCCGGCATTTAATACCGTATTAAATATCCCACCCGTCATTCCAGCCCTAGCACCAACATTACCACCCACTTCGGATAGGTAATCTAAAACTTCTCTTATCTTAGGTTCACCCATCATCATTTGACCAATTGTTTGAACAAAGATTGATGGATTTTTAATATGGTCTTTAGTTATCTTTTTATTAGTGTGATGTGGTGGTGAACTGAATGTAGTTGGTATAAATGTTTTTATATCTATTTCCATAACATCGGTATATAAATCCACTCTCATCAAAGCCTCATTTGTTTCCAAAACATGCTCATAGACCCAAACTGTATATCTATCACCATCTATATTAGTATCTTCTAAATGCATTGAAACACCCATTACATCAAAACGGCTTCCTTCTAACTTATTCCAATTTTGAATTTTAGTAGTTTTTAAAGATAATACACATGCTAAATGGTCAGTACCAATTAGATAATCCATATCAACCTCAAAGGTTTCTTTACCACATATTGAACATTTGTAAACTGGATTCATTATTTTTTCATTTTAAAATCATAGTAATCAATCAGCACTTCATAACATCGAATAAAATCACCCAATGTTTTTACATTTTCGTATGTCAGTATTTCAGTTCGTTCACAATAAATTAATCCATCTTTGAAATGTAAAGTTAAATTAAAATACTGGCCATTTTCATGCATAGTTATCCACATATCAGAATTACCACCACTAAATCCTTTGTTTAAATCGTATATAGTAGCATTATATATTTTATGCATTGGAGTATATTTTGGTGCTCCCAATACATAACCTTTATAGGTAGTTCCATTTATTTTTTCCCAATTGACTATTCTCATTTCTTTTTACCATGTGGTTTTGGCTTTCCATTTTCGTCTAACAACACAAATACAATTTTATCGATTCTGATAATACTTTGTTTTGTATCTTTATTTCTCACTTCACATGCTATGGTTACAGATGTATTACCAAATTCTACTAACTCACAACCTATTTCCACAATATCACCAGTTTTAGCTGATGATACAAAGTTGATTTCACTCATTGCCTTTGTAACAATGTTTCTCTCACCCAACTGGCATATAGCGAATATCGCTGCTTCTTCATCAATCCATTTTAGGACTTGTCCACCAAATAGCGTACCTCTAGCATTTAGGTCACCTGGTTTAATTAGTTTTCTCGTTCTGAAATTCATCTTCGTAAACTCTTTTAATGTCTATACAATCTTCTTTACCAATATCATCGAATGATTTCCAATGTGTAAACTTCTTTCCAACTCTTGGTAAGGAATGATGTTCTCTATGTCCACACCATTTACATTCTCTAACTACCACCCTAATAGTTGGTAACCCTTTAGGATGATTTTTAACTTCGTGCTTTTCTTTTCGGTACTCCCAGTTGTGGCAACCGATGTAACAAAAGGGGTTGTGCATAACTTACTTCTTTTTTATTATTAATGGTATTATAAATGCTAATAAGGTTAAGATTGAGAATACTGCATCTATACTTTCAGTATTCAAATCATGTAACCAATATGATGATACTAATTTCAATCCCAATGCCCCAATTACCCAGTATGCTACTTTCTCTAAAATAGGATTCTTTTCTAATATCTTCACAAACTTAGTTGTTGCAAATCTCATAGCAAGAATACCAACAAACACGCCACCACATATTAACCAAATGTTAGATGTAAATGCTACTGCGGCAAATACATTATCAATACTGAATACCAAATCCATAACCTCAATTGCTACGATTGTAGACCACAGTGGAGATAACCATCCTATCTTTACATTCATACCATTACCACCACCTTCACTATGTCCGAATAGGGCTTTGTATGCTAAATATATTAAGTATAACCCACCAACTACTTTCAACCATACTAATTGAACTAATAAAGATGCGAACACCAATGCTAATCCTCTAAATAGATATGCACCAGCAATACCATAAGTCAGTGCTTTCTTTTGTTGATTCTTTGGTAGCTCCTTTACCATCGCTGCTAATACGGCTGCGTTATCAATACTCAATACTATTTCTAGTATCATAATGTTTAAGAAAATTAATACTTCTGTCATTCTTTATGTTTTATCAATAGTATATTTTACGAATTGAATAGAAATTTCCCGCATCTGATGAAAACGCATTAAGTAAATATGTTTCTGCTTCCATCATCGTTTCAAATTTTTTTAAGTTTTCCGCATTCACTTTTACACCGTTATCGGTTAATACGGCTATACTTTCAGTATCTATAATTTCTATTTGTGTTCCGTTTGGATTATAGTTGTAATTTTGACTAATTTGGATTGCGTGTTTTTTGCCAACCATTTGTGTATAATAATCTCTATCACTTACCCAATGACCAACATCATCAAGTAACCATTGGTTCTTTGAACACTCATATATACAATAATATCCTTTCATACTAATAGCGATTGAATCCGATTGGTGAATATTTGTCCTCTGATTTGTATTCTTCCTCTCCTATGTTATATATTTCAGTTAATGTCATTGGTTTGGTTGCCACATAATCTTTACCTAAGTGTTTCAATAAGTTATTGGCATCATCAATTGGTAAGGCATCAAACTTATGTTCTGCAATCAATCTACCTTTTCTTAATAGTGCAGAATCAATCTTAGCTTTATCCATATTGAATGTTGCCACAATTTGAATCTTTAGAATATCACTTAGGATACCATCGGTAATATTAAGTATGTTTGATACACCGTTTGCCCCACCATTGTTTCTATCCGTAATTACTCTTTCCGCATCTTCAATGAATAGAATTGAATTACTATTCTGAATTAGGAATGGAGTCATCTCCGGTGATGTGATGAAATCCGCTAAGAATGGTGGTATGAATAGTACTCTCTTATCCTTAATCTTACTAGCGATATACTTTAGATAGTGAGTCTTACCAGTACCCGGTGTACCATGCAATAATACTAACCCTTTACCATTCTTTTGATTAAGTGTATGGATAATCTTTTCGTGGACAGGTTTGAATGCTTTACCATATCCCAATTCAATATCCAACTTTTGTTCCGGTAATTCAAATGTTGTTGTATCATATCCTCTTGGAGTCTGAATAACTAAAGCGATATTATTACTTTCATGCTTTCTTCTCTTACCCAATTCGATAATCTTATCAACTAACTCACTATATAAAGTAGATTCATCGTTTGAATACAATTGAACATCTACTCCAATACTATCTTTAAATGACTTCTTAACTTTACTAGTCCACTTTCTGATTACATTCGATATATTAATCAATGTAATCGAACCACCTGCTCTCTTTTCCCAAACTTCACTTGCACCATAGTTGTTATGTCCATAATACTCTCTAACGAATATTCTTTGGAATCCCATATCTTTCACCATTTTAAGAAATGGTTCTTGTTTAATCTGATACTCATCACTAATTCGGAAATGTTTTGTAATAATCTTTCCGGTTTGATTTTGGATATAAGTACCAAATGGGAAATCATCCGAATCGCTCAAACGATATGGTTGTCCGGTTACCACTTCATCCGAACTACCACTACTACTAACCGCTTCATCGTGAGCATTTCTTATTGCTTCAAGAAGTTCTTCAGGCATATCTCCATCCAATTCCAAATCCAATTCATCCAACATATTATTCTGCAACTTCTCAATAAGTTTTCTTTCGTTTTCTAAAACTTCTTTTCTTCTACTCATTTTTATCGGTTTAGTTTATTAATACATTCATCAATCTTATCTCTTAGTCTACCACCCTCACCAAAATCACCATCAACTTGAACATGTCTCCATTGTGGAACTTTCATCCATTTGTATTCTTTATCCAATCTCATATCATCAATTGAAATCCAATTACTGATTTTATTATCTTTAGCCCACTTCACAATTTCAGCCGCTCTCTCCCATTCGATACCCGGTCTACTCATTTTCATCCATAGGTCCTGATGTGTGGTTATATCGATAAGGTGATGTGATGCAATTCCGTAGTATGCAAATATCCTTTTCATTTGTAGAAAACTAAAATGCTTTCTCCAATCCGAACTCAATACTAATTTTGCATTACTTTCATCCAAAATCTTAACGAGCGCTTGGCAATCTTCTTCCACCCAAGGGTATGGTATTGTGAAAGTCTTACTACTATCATTTAGTGTAACTCTACCATCACCCCATGTCCCCCATGCCAAAGGCCCATCAACATCTATGAATATAATTTTACGTCTCATAATTTTAGTTTACAAATATACAACAATTTTATTAATTATCCAAATCTTTTTTAAATGGTTTTTCATACTTTGGCTTTAATAATTTCCAAACATAATCATATGCGGATTTATTCTTTTTATCGTACAAAGAAAATAACAAAGATGGATGTGGATACCTCTTTGCTCTTTCGGCAAATACTTTCTTATCATCATCGTATATACTCCAAAATATAGCGTTATAGTCTTTTACAATGTTTTCAAAACGGATTTGTATATCTTTGACAACTTCCTTTACCCACACATCAAACTCATCCGGCACTCTATCCAAAAATGGTTCTAATGGTTCTCCGTTTTTTAATAACTCCCATATATCTTTGGTAGAAAAGTTAGTTAAGATTCTATGTAAGCGAACATACTCATCACCTTTGATTTTCATTCTCATTCCATTTCTGAAGCGAATAACATATCCTTCTTTTGAATTTGATATCTCTCTTTTCAATTCATCAAATCCTTCACCAAATGTATTGTATCTAGTAACTACTTCAAATCCCTCATTAGCCATTTCACCAACCGATACTTCTTCTCCAGTTCTGTTGTTATATGCACCCAAGACTACCAACTTCTCAACATCACCATAATCTACAACGATACGATTTTCAGGATAGATAATTTCGAATAAGTAAGTATAGCCAGGTATCATTCCATTTTTATAGTCATACTTTTCCAATAACTCCCTACCTTTGATAGCTTGCTCTGAAGTAAATGAACCTCTAGTTGCCATATGCCACTCATCGGCATAGTGGAAACATATACCTAAAGAACCATCCATTTTCTCATACACATCAAATAACTCATTTGGTATTTCATCCGCAGTGTGTTCTTCGTAGTTAAAGAATTTAGGGAATGGTTTAGCTATTACATTACCTTTGGTATCCAAAATCAATCCTCTACAATTTAAAGTAACCTCATCCCATAACCTATCGTATTGGCAGGTACGCGAATAGTTGAATATAGCCAAAGGAAGTGTGGCGTGTGCTTGCCCAATCACCAATCCTTTAGATACATAATCAGCTATTATATTTAAATCGTATTTCATCCTTTTACTTTTTTACAATATGTTTTTAATACTTCCCACTTTCCTTCCCCATTTTGAATTTTAATATCTTCCCTACCAATAAACTCTCTAAGGTTTCTATGAAAACTCAATTTCATTTTAACATGCCCCGGATGTGCATCTACAAATGCCCCATCTAACATATTCCAATGTACTTTTGATTTCCAAGCCGTTCTCATTTCAATACCATTAAATAATTCAACGGTATCTCCGGCATATATTCGGTTTCCAAAAGAATCGTTACAAATTAGTTTTCTCATAACTTAACGTTGAATCGGTTTTTCATTTGTTCTAACTTTTCAGCAGGTACTCCATGTTCATTCACACCACCATGTCTATTCTCTACAATAACTGAATGAACTACATAACCCGATTCCTTAGCCAAAGTATAGTAATAATCCATTTCCCAGTCTTGAGTAAATGTATTTGATACTACAATTAGTTCTTCACCATCATCCATCCAATTTTCAACTACATCTTGGCACCATTCATGTGCATATCTTAATTTAGTAGCATCAAACTTATATTCTCCATCCTTCATAAAGAACATATCGGCTTCAATATGCATTCCACCAAGTGTTTTAGCCAATGTACTCTTACCACTACCAGGCAATCCTCTTAATAATATTAATGTTTTCATTATTTATAATTTTCAACAATTTCGTGATGGTCAAACTCAAACATACTTTTAATTGGTTGGTCTCTCATCATACTTAATACAGTACTCATTTCAATTGGATATAATGCGTTACCATCACATCCAACATCCATCATCTTACCCAAACCAATTCTTTTAGAAGGTGGGAAGTGAACATGCCCATGCAAATGGATAGCACCTCTAGCCATATTATCCCAACTTGCGATTGGAAAGTGCATCAACGCAAATCTTTGTTCGCCCATAAACGCAGTACCCAAATTCCACTTCACATTTAAGTTTAGGTATTTGTTTACCGAACTGAATAACCTTTGACATTCTCCCCTATTGTTTTCAATGTGATGGTCGTGGTTACCCGTAATGATGTGAATATTCTTACACACAATTTGATTTCTAAACAATTCAATTTGTTCAAATCCACCAAAACTCCAATCCCCTAAGTGGAAAAGAATATCATCCTGTCCTACAAACTCATTGATATTACCTACCAATATGGCGTTCATATGCTCCAATGATTTAAATTCTCTACAAGTCACCGGGTCTACCCATTTTGTTGTAGCGGAACAAATATTGGCGTGGTTATAGTGTGTATCACTTGTGAACCATAACTTCTGTCCTTTACTTAATGTCAATTTCATTTTCTAAACTATTTGGGTAATACAATAATGTTGGGTTTTTCTTTTGGATATCAACATGCGGATAAACATTTTCAAACATCTTAACATCAAATCTCTTTGTGATAAAATGATAACCATTCTTTGTTGGAATAATTGCTTCAACTTTATCACCTTCAGGTCTTGTCACATTGATAACCTTAGTCATCCTTACAACTTCATTTTCATCCGTTGTATCCAAATCAACTATCCATCTTTTCTCATAGGTTTTCATCTGCCCAACTACCGAATCAAAAAGATTTTTTTGGTTATGCTGGCCATCTCTTATCTTTTGTGCCAAAGCCATCATCATATCCAAAGAAACGTCTTTATGATTTTGTTTCTGAATATGAATATACGCTCGGGCTTTAAACATCTCACATAATTGAATAATCTCATCGTATCGTTTTTCCAAATACTCAATACTATCGATACAATATGTTTTAATTGTTCGTACTGATTGATGGTTATCCCTCTCACCTTCAGGCTGGTCTTTCTTACGCTTGAAAATATACAACATATAAAAATCACCTTCGTTGGTGAAATTTAATAGGGGTTTAATATGTTCTAAATTGTTAATCATAAAAGGGGTTTAATTAATCCATAAATTGTACACATAATCGTACTTTACATTCAGCTCCTTAGCAAGTTGTTCAAACAATCGTTCTCTTACTATACTATCGGCAACACCAATGTATCGGTAAACATCACCGCCCACAATTAATTGATTTAATAATCCAGCAAAGGTAGGGGTTTCATTCAATTCCAAACCCAAGTCATCGGTTGGGTAAGCCTCTAAATAGAATTCTCTAATTTTCATATCTTATCTTTTTTATTATACCTAAAGATACGAAAAATAATTGAAATTACCAAATATTTTGACATAAATAACCCATTGATTTTCAACGAGTTATAATCGATTGATTTTCAATGGGTTATGGGTGTTCTATACTCCCACCAGAACGATTTCGTGGTGGTTTCTTGGATGGCATGCAAGGTTTTGAATATCTTTATTACCTTTATGATTTCTTACCGAATAAACCCTTCTTGTAAAGGGCTGCCCTACTCTTTTTAGCCATCTTATTTCGGTTCTTTTTTGCGGTTTGTTTCTTAGTTAGTGCCATCTTATTAGGTTTTTTACCCATATAAGTATGACTATTTGTGCCTATCCGTTTTTTGGACTTCTTTTATACCCGCTTTCCACTTTCTTTTTAATCTAAAACTTATGTAGTTAATTAACAAATAAGTGTTCCAAAGAATAGCCACAATGATACCAATACCAACTATCGGTAACATTATCAAATAGGTTAATAATTTAATCAGAATGTTTTTCATTATAAAGAGCCAGACTCAACCGCTCTTACTCTTAAAGAAAATGATGAATTAATCACCGGTTTTTGGTATGCAGGAATTCCACTTGCCACAATATCGGGATGTGGGTCATGCACATAATCATCACCGTATTCAATATTGGGTGCTACATCAAATCCTTCAAGTCTATCTTCAGAAAAATCTGGGTGCCAGGTTAATAAAATTTTTGGGTTCTGAGTTTTAAATGCAGAGCCGGATACTGAACTATGTTCAGCCAATGAACCACTTAATTCAATAATACCCATATGGTATGAACCCACAATAAGGTCTACTTTGTGCTCTCTACACCATTCCAACGCACCTTCTTTATCATCTTTTATCCAAACTGGGGCGTATCCCAATTCTTCTCTCAATGAC
>JACCDP010972328.1_pt1 | contig 18173 bp, 17 predicted proteins | sample 7445841 | NCBI WGS metagenome assembly JACCDP01 (sample SAMN15323441, study PRJNA562643) | freshwater metagenome | isolation source: river surface water | place: USA:Blue River Watershed | collected 2017-08-17
TGCCGCCCCTGCGTACATTTCGCCGCCCACCCTGCCCGGGTGGCGGAATTGGTAGACGCACTAGTTTCAGGTACTAGCGGGTAACACCGTGGAGGTTCGAGTCCTCTCCCGGGCACCAGGGTGGTGACTTCAATCATCCTGTCTTTCGAAGCCAAGGCCGGCGTGCGCATGCAGTCGGCTCAGTAACTTCTCGCCGAGCGCACTCGCCGGCGTCCAGAACCCACCGGCGACCTCGGCACGCGAGACATCGAATGCGAGGCACACAGCCGCTTCACCCAACATCTTCGCGGTCGAACCGTAGCCCGGATCACGATCTCCGGTGACTTTGATGCGCAGTGTCCGACCATCGCTGGTGCGACCGAACAAGCGCAGATCAAAGAATCCACGCTCCTGCTGAATGGGGCTTGGTCCCTCACCGGGTTTTGGCAAGACATAGCGCTCGAGAAGCGTGCGCACCGGACCAATGCTACTCGCCACCATAAAAGCAGCAAGACCCGCTCCCGTAGCGGTGGCAGCGAGCCTGCCTCGCCAGCCTCGACCTGTCAGAACCGCCTCGTCATAAACAAAATCCGAACCATACGAGTGCGACTGCAGAAAATTGCTGCGATGCACGATACGCGTGTTGATGCCGCTCATGACGAACGGAGCTATCCAACTGCGGAAGTCTGCATCGAGAGCGACCGTCGCACCGCTCGGCTGACGAACTCCTTTGACGGCACTACCCACACAGAGCGAGTACGGGTTCGCGAGTTCTTTTCTTAACGCCGGATTGGCGCGGGTTTCTTTGACGACGTTCAGCAAGCTCGCCACCGTACCGCCTGAGAAACCACCGCGCATCGCCTTGACCCGCAACTTCACGCGCGAGCAAGACTTACCGAAGGACTTTCGCGCCTCACGCTGAAGGAACCAAACCCCAAGATCAGAGGGAATCGAATCAAAACCGCAGCAGTGCACGATACGGGCTCCACTGGCAGCAGCCGCAGCCGAGTAACGCTCGATCATGCGCCGGATCCACTGCACCTCGCCGGTCAGATCGCAATAGTCCGTGCCGGTATCGGCACAGACCTTGACCACGGTTTCACCGTAGAGCGCATAGGGCCCCACGGTCGAAATGACGACCCGCGTGTCATGACACAGCTGACGCAAGCCCGCCTCGTCGGCGGCATCGACCACGATTGACTCGAGCGCGACCGCAGCCGACCCCAGCGAGCGCTTCAACTCATCGAGCTTGCTGGCCGAACGGGCCGCGATCGCCCAGCGCAGCCCTTGGCCGACACCGTGTCGCTGCAAAAGGTAGCGACACAGAATCTGACCGACGAAACTGGTCGCACCGAACACCACGATGTCGTGGCGCAGCGCAGTCGAATTCGAATTCATGGGGATGCTCCTGGCCGATCAGCCGAAGGGATGTCGTCGCAGTATGGTCTGATCGCGGTCTGGGCCGGTGGAAATCACATCGATCGGCACACCGACGAGTTCCTCGATTCGCGCGAGGTAGCGCCGCGCCTCGACCGGGAGATCTTCCTCGCGCGTCACGCCGAAGGTGCTGCCCTTCCAGCCTGGCATCTCTTCGTAAACCGGCTCGACCTCGCCGAAACCCTCGACCAGCAAAGGCGGCACGTCGCTCACCTCACCCGCCGCTCGATAGCCGACACAAAGACGAATGGCATCGAGACCATCGAGCACGTCGAGTTTGGTCATACAAAGACCGGAAATGCTCGAGTGAATGACAGATCGACGCAACGCCACCGCATCGAACCAGCCGCAACGACGACGACGTCCGGTGACGGCACCGAACTCTTTGCCGACACGCTGCAGATACTCACCCGTCTCGTCGAACAACTCCGTCGGGAAAGGCCCAGCGCCGACACGCGTGGTGTACGACTTCACGATACCGAGCACGTAATCGAAATGGCGCGGGCCAAGGCCCGTGCCCGTGCCTGCGAAACCCGCTGTGGTGTTCGACGAGGTCACGAACGGATAAGTGCCGAGGTCGACATCGAGCATGGCGCCCTGAGCCCCCTCGAACATCACGCTCGCTCCCGCATCGCGCAGCTTCTGCAACTCGAGCGTGACATCAACGACGAGCGGTTTGATGCGCTCGGCCATCGTAAGATGTGAATCCAGTGTTTGCTGGAAATCGACCGGCGGCAGTTTGAAGTACTGCTGCAGCACGAAATTGTGGAAATCGAGAATCTCGCCGAGCTTGGCAGCGAAGCGCTCACGCTGGAATAAGTCCGCGACTCGCAGCGCCCGACGCGCAACCTTGTCTTCGTAAGCCGGGCCGATACCGCGACCGGTGGTACCGATTGCATTAACACCACGCGCTTGCTCGCGAGCCCGATCGAGCGCAACGTGAGACGGCAAGATGAGCGGGCAATTCGGCGCGATGCGCAAGCGCTCGAACACCGGTACGCCACGTTCGACCAACATATCGGCTTCGCGCAGCAGCGCCTCAAGCGAGAGCACCACGCCATTACCGATGAAGCAACGCACTTGGGGTCGCAGAATGCCCGAGGGAATCAGCGACAGCACGGTCTTCTCACCACCCACAATCAGTGTGTGGCCGGCGTTATGACCACCCTGGAATCGAGCGACCGCTACCGCCCGCTCCGTAAGCAGATCAACGATCTTACCCTTGCCCTCGTCACCCCACTGGGTGCCGATGACGACGACGAAACGCCCGTTGTACATGCGAATTAGCGCGCGTTCGGGTTACGCAGGTACTTGAAGAACTCACTGTCGGGCGAGACAACCATGACATCGCCCTCCTTGCCGAGAGAATTCTTGTACGCCTGAATACTGCGATAGAAGGCATAGAACTCCGGGTTCTTGCTGTAGGCAGCCGCGTACGTGGCCGTGGCCTTCGCATCGGCCTCACCGCGAATCTTCAATGAATCGCGCGCCGCGATCGAGAGGATCTCCGTACGCTTGCGATCTGCCTCGGCTCGAATGCGTAGTGCGTCCTTCTCACCCTCACCACGCAATTGGCGAGCCAGACGCCCGAAGCTCTGCTGCATGCTCGCATAGACGCGCGACTCCACGTCGGGCGGTAAACGGATGGTGCGCACTCGTGCGTCGATCAATTCAAGACCCAACGTGTCGACAATGCCGCTGGCACGCTGAAACATCACGCCGGTGAACGCCGTTCGCTCAGCCGAGACGATTTCTTCGAGCGTGCGCTGCGCGACCGCATTCTTGATGCCGTCTTTGACGATGTCGGAGAGTCGCTGCCCTGCCGCACCCGGGTCGATACCGAACGACTGCGCATAACGTGCTTCGTCCTTGATTCGCCACTTGACGTAGTAGTCGACGATCAAGCCGCGGTTTTCGCTGGTGAGGAAAGTCTCACCCTCAAAACTCTGCGACACGATGCGTCGCTCGAACTTGCGGACCGTATCGATCGGCAGCTTGAAGTGCAGGCCCGGTTCGTAACCCGCGGCCACAATTTCCTGGAAGCGGCTGCGGATGGCGACCTCGTTTTCCGACACCGTGAAGGTGCACAAACTGATCAGCACACCAATGGCGGCGATGATTCCGAGAATACGTTGCAATGACTGTGACATATCAGCGCTCCACCCGAGCACGCGGGTCAGCATTGGCAGCAGATTCGCCCGCGGCACCGGCGGCGGATCGCGGGATGGTGACCGACACCTCAGGTTCAGTGCCGTTTCCGCGGCGTTGTTCCATCAGCTTATCGAGCGGCAGATACAGCATCTGGTTGCCCGACTTGCTGTCGATAACGACCTTTTGCGAGCGGCTCAAGACATTCTCGACCGCTTCGATGTAAAGACGATCGCGAGTGACCCGCGGCGCCTTGTCGTAAGCCGCCACGAGCTGATTGAAGCGCTGCGCTTCACCCTCCGCCACCGCGACGACCTGCGCACGATACGCCTCTGCTTCCTGCAGCTGACGCAATGCGGCACCCTCGGCCACTGGCAAGATGCCGCTCGCATAGACCTCGGCTTCTTTGGTGAGACGCTCCTTGTCGGCTAGCGCCTTGTTCGCATCGCGCTGCGACTCCTGCACGTCGGTCGGCACCTGGATGTCCGTGAGGTTCACGCTCGTGATGAAGATGCCCGTGCCGTACTGATCGAGCGTCCGCTGGATCAGCTCGCGCGTGCTCGCCGTCACTTGTTCACGATTGGAGACAAAAATGGCCTCGAGCGTGCTGCGACCGACGACCTCACGGATCGCCATCTCACCGACATCGCTCAGGGTTTGCTCCGGATCACGAACCTTGAACAAATATTTGACCGGATCACGCAACTGGTATTGAACGGCCAGAGTCATGTCGATCAGGTTGATGTCCTGAGTCAACACCTTGGCGGTATAGCTGACGCTACTGACCTTCTGTGTATTGACCTTCGTCACTCGCTCGATCGGCCAAAAATGAAAGCCGAGACCAGGATCGCGCACGGAAGCGAATTGGCCGAAACGCTGCACGACGCCGCGTTCCGCTTGATCGATCGTGAAAAAACTCTGGTACGCCCAAAATGCGAGTACCACGCCCGCAATGATGAGCAGCTGCGAGCGGTTGTCGGCAGGCTCGGTATCCTCTGGCTCCGTTCCGCTCGGGCCACCGGCGCCGGCGCCTTTCAGGATGTTGTCGAGCTTGCGCTGAAACTTGCGCAGGGCGTCATCGCCGCCAGACTTGCCGGGACGCTTGCCCCAAGGATTTTTTTGGCTTCCGCCAGGTTCATTCCATGCCATAAGTGTGCTTTCGGTTGCGCGCGTAAAGGGGAGAAAATCAGGAACGGCGCGCGGTTGGCGTCGATTGTAGGTACCCCCTGTCAGCCACACAAGTTGTGTGCTCGCCCGAAGGCAATACTAGGGGTGCCAGGGCCTCCACGGTCACACCGGGAAGTCTTGCCAATGCGGCCGCCTCGCCGTCGGGAATGGCGGCAGACCATTCGATCGAGCCGTCTTCCGCAACCTGCTCGGCCCGGATCGCACCGGCCGAATAGAGCCTCGCGCGCAACTGGCCGGCTTGGCTGGCGGCTGCCCTGATTCGCCGAACCCGCGCGAATAAGGCGAGACGTTCGGCGATCGCCTCGAGCAACAGCGCTAAGCCCCGATGCTTGACCGCCGAGATCCAGACGCTGGCCACCTGTGCCTCGGCATCACGCTCAACATGCGGAGCGAGTTCGAGTCGGTCGATCTTGTTGTACACCCGTATCTGCGGCAAATCGCCGGCCCCTACCTCGGTCAGTACGGCGTTGACCTGCTCGATGCGCTCATCGCGACGCGGATCACTCGCATCGATGACGTGCAGTAGCAGGGTCGCCTCACGCGCCTCGGTGAGTGTGGATCGAAACGCCGCGACCAATTCGTGCGGCAACTCACGGATGAAGCCAACCGTATCGGCAAGCACGACCGGCGTTCCACCAGGCAATTCGACTTTACGAACGAGCGGATCGAGCGTAGCGAAGAGCTGGTCGGCGACATAAGCGTCAGCACCCGTTAGAGAACGGAATAGAGTGGATTTGCCCGCATTCGTGTAACCCACCAGAGCCACCGACGGAATCGGGATCTCAACCCGACGCTGTCGCCCGGTCTCTCGTTGCAGCTGCAACTTCTCGAGGCGCTTGGATAAGACTCGCACACGCTCGCCGAGCAAACGGCGATCGGTTTCGAGCTGAGTCTCACCCGGGCCGCGCAAACCGATACCGCCCTTTTGACGCTCGAGGTGAGTCCAGCCTCGAACCAGTCGACTCGAGAGGTGACGCAGCTGGGCGAGCTCGACTTCGAGCTTGCCTTCGTGACTGCGCGCACGCTGCGCAAAAATATCGAGGATGAGCGCGTTGCGATCGAGCACGCGCAAGCCCGTCAGTTTCTCGAGGTTTCGCTCTTGACTCGGCGAGAGCGCGTGATCGACCAGAATGACTTCGGCGCAGGTATCGACCGCAACCTGACGAATTTCATCGGCCTTGCCACTACCGACAAAATATTTGGGATCCGGACGATCGCGCTTACCCGTGACGGTCGCTGCCACCGAAACGCCAGCCGACTCGGCGAGCTGCGCAAACTCGTCGAGATCTTCCTGCTCGACCGGCGCGCCGAGACCTAACCGAACGAGGACGGCCTTTTCGCCGCCGCGGGGACGTTCAAACACGCGTCAGGCGTGCCAGGCTCACTCGCCGACCGGAGCCGGATCGACGCCACCTTCGGGTTCTTCCGGCGACGGGAGACGCACGTTGCGCGCAGGCACGACGGTCGAGATGGCGTGCTTGTAGACCATCTGATTGACGGTATTTTTTAGTAGCACGACGAACTGGTCGAACGAATCGATCTGCCCCTGAAGTTTGATGCCATTGACGAGGTAGATCGACACGGGCACGCGCTCCTTGCGGAGCTGGTTCAAAAACGGATCCTGCAGAGACTGGCCCTTGGCCATGATGATCGACTCCTGAGTGTTATTCGCCCACCCCGTACAGTTGACAATTTAACATGACAGAAGTTCCTTCACCGTTAGGAAAGCGACCCTCGCTGCAAGGCGGCCACCTTCGCCTCGATGAGCGCCTCTTGCTGCGGATCCAACCCCTCCCAATCTGGATCGGCATGAATCCAGGTCAGCTGGCGCTTGGCGAGCTGCCGGGTGGCGACTATGGCCCGTGCGACCGCTGTCGGCAGATCGAACTCACCCGCTAGGTGCGCCCAGAGCTGGCGATAGCCCACCGCGCGTAGCGACGGTGCCTCCGGAGTCAAACTGGATCGGGCCCGTAAAGCTCGAACCTCCTCCAGAAAGCCCTCCTGCATCATTTGCCGAAAACGCTGCTCGATCCGCTCGTGCAGCCAGGTGCGATCGGTCGGCACCAAAGCGAGGCGGGAAAATCGCCAAGCGTGCCGCGCTTGGGTTTCACGCTGCCACTCGCTGATCGGTCGACCCGTCGCACGATAGACCTCGAGGGCGCGCTGAATGCGCTGCGCATCGTTAGGGTGAATCTTGCCGGCCGCCACCGAATCGACCAGCAGCAGATCACCGTGCAACGCGGGCCATCCCCGAACCAGCGCCTCCGCATCGATGTCCCGACGAATATTCGGATCGGCAGTGGGCAGTTTGGCGATGCCGCGGATCAAGGCGTTGAAATACAACATCGTCCCGCCAACCAAGATCGGCAGACGACCACGCGCCCGAATCGCCTCTATCGTCTGCAATGCATCGGCGACGAACTCACCGGCATTGTAAGTCTCTTCAGGGTCGCGAATATCGAGCAAATGATGAGGGATCCGCTCTCGCAGGGCGTGCGAAGGCTTCGCCGAGCCGATATCGAAACCCCGGTACACCTGCGCGGAATCCACACTGATGAGCTCGGCGGGAATGAGTTCGGCCAAGCGTAGTGCCAGCCCAGACTTGCCGCTCGCCGTCGGGCCTGCAATCAGCAGGGCGTCGAATTCAGCGGCCACGCAAAAACAACTGATCGAGTTGTGCTAGCGAGAGGGTCGTCCAGGTCGGTCGACCGTGATTGCACTGCCCTGCGCGCTCGGTCGCCTCCATGTCGCGCAGCAGCGCGTTCATCTCCGGCAAGCTTAGACGGCGATTCGCCTTGATCGCACTGCGGCATGCGATGTTGCCAAGTAGCGCATTGACCGTGCCATCGAGATGGTGTGAACCCTGCTCATCGACCAAGTCGTTGAGCACGTCGCGGATCAGCGGCGCTGGATCCTCCTGCGCGAGCAGACCCGGCACTGCACGTACAGCCAACTTACCCGGCGCGATCACATCGATCTCGAAACCCGCACGCTCGAACTCGGCAGCTTGCTGATCAAAAAATTCGGTGACATGCAATGCCATATCGACCACTCGCGGCTCGAGCAAGCGTTGCGACGCTGCACGATCGCCTTGAGCGAGTTTCAGCTTCTCATACAACACGCGTTCATGCGCCGCATGCGCATCGACGAGCACGAGCCCCGAAGCGCTCTGCGCGAGGATATAGACGCCGTGCAATTGCGCGATCGCCGTGCCCAGCTCGCCCGCACGCGCGACCACGGCCTCCGCAACGCCCTCGGTCAAATTGCCGGATATCCACGGATTGAAAGTAGGTGATGCGCGCGGCATCTCGAGTGGCAAAGTCGCCGTCGTCGAGCCTGCCGACCTAGCGCCAGCGGCAGCGACACCCAGTGAAGTCGCATCAGCCGTGGGCGCTGCGATCCCAGCAGGAACGCCGAGTGCCGAGTGCACACTGCGAAAAACAAAATCATGGATCTGCCGGCTGTCACGAAAACGCACTTCGAGCTTCTGCGGGTGGGCGTTCACATCGACCCAGGAAGGATCGAGTTCAAGGTAAACGAGGTACGCAGGCTGACGCCCGTGGTACAGCACATCGCGATAACCGAGTCGAACGGCGCTCGCGAGCAAACGATCGCGGACCGTACGACCATTGACGTACGCATATTGGTGATCGCTGCTCGCCCTAGCGGCTTGCGGCTGTCCGAGCCAACCGTGCAGTGAGACGGAACCGGATCGCCGCTCGAACTCGATGGCACTGGCGATGAACTCATCGCCGAGAATGGCGGCGACTCGCGCCCTCCTCCCCTCGGCGCTCGTCGTCAACGGCGCATCAAGCAGTAGCCGCCCACCATGGCGCAAACGAAACGCCACATCGAAACGCGCCAAAGCAAAACGCTCGACCAGTCGCGCAATGTGGCCCCATTCGGTGCTCTCAGCGCGCAGGAATTTCCGTCGCGCTGGCACATTGAAAAAAAGATCACGCACCTCGATCAGCGTGCCGCGCGGTTGCGAAGACGGCTTGATATCGCCGATCTCACCGCCATCCACACGTATTTCTACAGCCTCGATGGCGCCCTCTCGTCTCGAGGCCACACGCATACGCGACACTGAACCGATCGAGGGCAACGCCTCGCCGCGAAAACCCAAACTCGTGATAGCGGCTAAATCATCGAGTGTCGAAATCTTGCTGGTTGCATGTCGCTGCACAGCGAGGGCAAGTTCGTCGGCGGCAATACCTTGGCCGTCATCCAGAATACGGATCAACGTCGCACCGCCACCTTCGATATCAATATCGATATGGCGCGCACCCGCATCTAGGCTGTTTTCGAGTAATTCTTTGACAACGGACGCTGGGCGTTCGACGACTTCGCCCGCAGCGATCTGGTCGACGAGCGCGCTCGGCAACTTTTGGATAGGCACGATGGAGATCTAGAGCTTGCCGGCAGCAGCGGCCTCGGGCGCCGTGGCCACGACCGTACGCCCGCGATCGCGATCACGCTCGAGCGCAAAACGCGAGCCCTCGGGCGGATGATCGAGGAAGAATTGTCGTACGCCATCAAAAATAGCATCGGCCAACTCGGCGCGCTTGGATTCGATATTCAGCAGACGCTCATCCGACGGACTCGAAATGAACGCGGTCTCAACCAGCATCGAGGGGATATCCGGGCTCTTCAAAACCAGAAAGCCGGCCTGCTGTACCTGGGGCTTACGCACCTCGTTGACGCGACGCAGCGAACGCAAAACCCGCTCGGCTGCCACGACGCTTTGACCAATCTGCGCCGATTGCGCCAAGTCAACGAGCACCGATGCAATCACCGGATCCTTATCATCGAGCGAGATGCCGCCAGCGAGATCCGCTGCGTTTTCACGATCCGCCAACCAGCGCGACTGCTCGTCGCTCGCGCCCTTCTCTGAAAGTACGTAGACCGAAGAACCCGATACGGACGGGTCGCGCACAGCATCGGCGTGTACCGAAACGAATAGCTGCGCACCCGCTGCCCGAGCGCGTCGGATGCGCTCACGATGCTTCAAAAAATAGTCGCCATCGCGCGTGAGCACCGCGCGCATGCCAGGCTCCTGATTGATGCGCTCGGCAAGACGCTTAGAGATATCGAGGACGACGTCTTTTTCATACGTGCCCGCACGTCCGATGGCACCCGGATCTTGTCCGCCATGACCCGCATCGATCGCCACGATGACCTCACGACCGGAAGTTGGGGGTGCATGCGCCGCCTTCACTTCCCTCAACGGCGCACGACTCACGGGCGAGACTGCGGCAGCCGGAGCACCGGCCGACGAACTCAAAGAAAAAGCGAGCGCCGCAGTCCGGGTTGACGAACCATCCATCCCGACCGGTTGCAGCTGCACGGCCGGGTCGATCTCGAACACCAAGCGTAGATCCCCATTGGCTTGCGGCCCGGCGCGCAACGCTCGAACCGCGCCGCTCGCCGGCGGCAAAGTCTGCTTGGGTTTGACGGTATTGGAGAGGTCGACCACCAATCGACGTGGCTGCTCGAGCACAAACCACCGCGTGAGCGTGGATGCCGATAAGTCGATGCGGATCTGAGTGGCGTCGGGCTGACTATCAATTCGAAGGCCACGCAGCTCGGTCGCCGCGTGTGCCGACACCGCAGTGATGGCCAGCAGCAAGGCTGATACAACCCAAGACCAAAGACGCCCTTTCATGGGCGCGAACTGTACGCTTGAATCGCAATAAATTTCAACAAAATTAGGGCTCTGCGATCGAGACTTCACAATGCCTGCAACCAGCGACGCCCAAGCTCGCTGCCCGCGGCGATCTGAACCTCGCGGCCCGCGCCGACGACTTGTAGCGAAATCTCAAGATCGAATTGACCGAGTGCCCGCTCTGCCCGCTCGGGCCACTCCACCATCCACAGGCAACCCTGACGATCATGATCGGCAAGACCCAATCCTCGAACATCCCCGGCATCGCGTAGTCGATAGAGATCGAGATGCACGACGGTCAACCGATCGAGCTCATAAGTCTCGAGCAAAGAAAAAGTGGGACTGCGTACCGATCCCGTGACGCCGAGACTGCGCAGAAAGCCTCGCGTCAGGGTTGTCTTGCCGGCGCCGAGATCGCCGCGCAGGGCCACTTTCAGTGCGCCGGCGGCAGTTGAAGGCATGGCTGCCGCAAGCCTCGCCCCAAACTCCAGTGTCGCCGACTCATCGGTCAGCCCGAACTTCATGGCAGACACCGCGCGAGATCCAGGGCTAGTTCGCCCGCCAGCAAACCGCGATCAGGCGAACTGTCAGCTCCCTCCCGAGGCTCGGCCGCTCGAGCGTGCAACCAAACCGCCGCCTGAGCGGCGAGAAACGCGCTGTCTGCCATGGTGCGATCCGCCTGCTGCGCCCAGATGCCAGCCACGATTCCAGCGAGAACGTCACCGGTCCCTGCCGTCGCCAGGCGCGGATTACCAAGAGCGCAGAGACTCGGCGTCCGCCCAGCGCGGCCAATCCAAGTGCCCGCCCCCTTAAGCACGATGATCGCTCGAGTGAGCGCCTCGAGCTGGACGAGCGATGACAGCCGATCAGCTTGCACTTCGCGCGTTTCAAGTCCTAATAACCGCGCAGCCTCCGCCGGATGCGGCGTTAAAACCCAAGGACGAACCGGCGCATCCGCATCTGCGGGCAGTCTGCCTGCCGATCGACCTGCGAGCAGCGTGAGTGCGTCGGCATCCAATACCGTCGGAGCCGACTCATCCAGCACCGCATCGAGCACTTGCGAGGCCCACTCATCGCGACCGAGGCCAGGGCCCACCACCCGCACGGCAGCGCCCTGCAAATGCGATTCGATCGAAGTGGCCTCCACGATCGGCCTGACCATCAACTCCGGATGTGCAGTCGCAATGGACGCCGCTGATGAGGGATGGCACAGCACGGTCACCTTTCCGGCACCAACGCGCAACGCCGCGATCGCCGCAAGGCGCGCCGCACCGGGCATCCCGATACCACCACCCACCACGACCACGTGACCCGCCTGACCCTTGTGGGCCGTTTTGGAACGACGAGGCAACGCCTGACGCAGCACCTGTTCATTCAATCTTTGAGCGACGAAACCAATGGATGCGGCTGCTCGCTCGAATCGCGACGCGTCATCGACGAGCGTGCCGAGCACGAGCGAGCCGACCCAAGGAGCCGCCTCGATCAAATTCAGACCCAGCTTGTGTGCGATGAAAGTCACCGTCAGATCAGCGCGAATCGCACAGGGACGCGGCACGCCGGTATCCGCACACAAACCGGAAGGCACATCGATCGAGAGCACCGGACGCGCGGATGTATTGACGCGCTGCACCACACTGCACATCTCGGCGTTGAGCTCGCGCTGCAAGCCAATGCCGAAGATCGCATCGACGATGACATCGGCTCGGTCGAGTTGCTCGGTCAAGCGCGCCGCATCGAGCGGCTCGACCGGCACGCCGGCTGCGAGGCACTGCTCAGCCGCGCGAGCCGCATCCCCTGTCAGCGCCTGCGGCGGCGTCAATGCAAGCAGGCGCGGCGACAAACCGAGACACCGAGCCTCGTGCGCCAGGATGTAGCCATCCCCCGCGTTATTACCTCCACCTGCGAGCACGAGCACGTCGCGCGCCGCAGACCAACGTGCGCGCAATTGACGCATCGCGAATACGCCGGCTCGCGTCATCAACTCGAATGAGGGTACACCGACGACATCGATCCAGTACCGCTCGAGCGCGCGGACTTGCGCAACCGTGTGCAATGAGAGCGGCGCCATCATGCACAACAGTATACTCGCGGCCATGATGGCCACCCCCGATTGGCAAGCCTTGCGAGACGATCTCGACGCGCTCGCCGCCGGTCTCGGTTTCTCCGCCATTGGCGTCGGCAATCTCGAGCTCTCGGACGACGAAGCCCACCTGCAACGTTGGCTCGCCGAAGGCCGTCACGGCCAAATGCACTACATGGAGCGCCACGGCACGCGGCGTTCGCGTCCGGCAGAACTGAGGCCAGGTACGATCTGCGTCATCAGCGTGCGCATGGACTATTGGCCCGCCGAGGCTGCGCCCGCCGAAGACGTGCTCGCGAATTCAGAACTCGGTTATGTATCGCGCTACGCGCTCGGCCGCGACTACCACAAGATCCTACGTAACAGGCTACAGACATTCGCAGACCGTCTGGTTGAGCGTATCGGTGCTTTCGGTTATCGCGTCTACGTAGACTCCGGACCGGTGCTCGAGAAGGCGCTCGCGCGAAACGCCGGCCTCGGCTGGATCGGTAAGCATACGAATTTGATCGCCAGCGATGCAGGCTCCTGGTTTTTCTTAGGTGAGCTTTATACCGACCTGCCCTTGCCGGTCGATGCCCGCGCAAGCGCCCATTGCGGCACCTGCGAGGCCTGCATCCCTGCCTGCCCTACGGCAGCCATCACGGCGCCTTGGCAGCTCGATGCAAGGCGCTGCATCTCTTATTTGACGATCGAACATGATGGCACGATCGACGAGTCGCTAAGACCACTGATGGGTAATCGCATCTACGGCTGCGACGACTGCCAACTCGTCTGCCCTTGGAACAAATTCGCACAAGCCGCTTCCCACCCCGATTTACGGCAAGCTCGTCTCGGTCTCGATGCAGCAAACCTGACCGAGCTTTTCTCGTGGAGCGAGACCGACTTCGAGGAACGATTGCGCGGCTCGGCGATACGTCGCATCGGACACGAACGCTGGCTGCGCAATATCGCCATCGCACTCGGCAACGGCGCCCCGAGCGAAGAGGCGTTGGCGGCCTTAGAGTCACGTCGTCACCACCCATCACAAGTGGTGCGAGAGCATGTGGAGTGGGCGTTGCAGCGGCTCGCTACACGCCACCGCTAGTCACTACGGACTCGCAACTAGGGACGAGTCGCGCGGGTATTGTCGATCAATCGAGCACGCCCGAGTCGGGCCGCGACGAGGATCACGAGCTCCGACTCCGATAGACTCGGAGTGAGCAGCGTATTGGCACTGCGGATGGTGAAGTACTCAACTTTGAAGCCGAACGCACGCAGATTGCGCCGCGCCTCGGTTTCGAGCGCCTGCAAATCTTTGGCGGATTCGTCATCGGTATCGATCGCGACGGCGACACGACGCAACTCTTCGTAAAGCTTCGGTGCGATAGCGCGCTCATCTTCCGAAAGGTAGATGTTTCGAGAACTCAACGCCAAGCCGTCGGGCGCACGCACTGTCGGCGAACCTACGATCTCGACGGGCAGAAACAAATCGGCCGCCATGCGCCGAATCACCAGTAGTTGCTGATAATCCTTTTCGCCAAAAATCGCGACGTTAGGTTGCACGATGCTGAATAGACGCATCACCACACTCGCGACACCTTCGAAGTGCCCAGGTCGAAACTCACCATCGAGAATTTCGCTGAAACCGGGAACCTGCACACGGGTTGCGAATGCCAACCCACGCGGGTAGACCTCGTTGACATCCGGCGCAAACAAAATGTCACAACCAGAGCGACGCAGGATTTCTGAATCGGCATCGGGCGTACGCGGGTAACGCTCGTAATCTTCACTCGGACCGAATTGCATCGGATTGACGAAACTACTGACGATCAAACGCTTCGCATGCTTGTACGCTTGCCTAAAAAGCGCCATGTGTCCGTCATGCAAATTGCCCATGGTAGGAACCAAGGCAATGCGATCACCTGCGGCGCGCCACGCCGCCACTGACTGACGCAGTTGTTCTACCGAGCTGACCCGTTGCATTTGAAACACATCGTAGCAGAGTCGTCACTCCGTAACGGCAGGTGTTCCATTCAACTGAAGCAGTGTTCGGGGGCTGGATATGTCAAGGATTTGACGGCCTGCACATATCGGCGCATCGCATCCAGGTTACCCGAGGCGCCTTGCATGCAATCGAGTACGAAACGGGGCTTGCGTCCGGTGGTGATGCCGAGCACGTCGTACAGGACCAGAATCTGCCCGTCGGTAGCGGGACCCGCTCCGATTCCGATGACCGGTACCTGCAGCGCTTCGGTGATGCGCTGGCCCAGCTCGCTCGGAATACACTCGAGCAGGATGAGATCGGCGCCCGCCGACTCGAGATCCTTGGCCGCCTGCACCATCGCCGCCGCCGCATCGCCACTGCGACCCTGAACCCTAAAGCCCCCGGTCTTGTGGACCGATTGCGGCTTCAAGCCGAGGTGCGCACAAACGGCAATGTCGTGCGCGGACAAAAACTCGACCACCTCGATTTGCGAAGGCCCACTCTCGAGCTTCACGATTTCGGCGCCACCCTCTTGCATCAAGCGCACGGAATTGGCGAGCGCGACATCGCGAGTCGGGTAACTCGCAAACGGCAGATCCGCCATCAGCAAGGGCCGATGCAAACCTCGCGCAACCGCTTTGCAGTGATAGACCATATCGTCCATCGTGACCGGCACGGTCGTATCGTGACCCTGAATCACCATGCCGAGCGAATCGCCGACCAGCACGAGATCAACATCCGCTTCATCGACGAGCGTGGCGAAGCTCGCGTCGTAACAAGTGAGTGAAGCAATCTTCTCGCCCTGCTCTTTCATGCGTGCGAGCGTGGCAAGAGAGACGGGCGGACGCGTGGAATCGCGCAATTGCAGATGCGTGTACATGGGAGCTTTCCGAAATGGGGTCAGAGTGCGGCGTGACGCAGCGGATTGAAGTACAGCTTACCGCGCTTCATGCGCTCAATGGCCAAGAGTAGTTCGCCGAAATCGGCTTCGCGTGACAACGGATCGAGTGTCGCGGCGTTCACGATCAAGGTCGGCGCACCGTCGTAGTCGTGGAAAAACCGAGCATAGGCCTCGTTCAATTTTTCCAGATAAGCCCGTTCGATCAACTGCTCCGCCTTGATGCGACGCTTCGCAATACGCTCCATCAAGACATCCACCGGCGCCTGCAAATAAATGACGAGATCGGGCTTCGGCGGATTCACCACCATCCGCGCATAAACCTGCTCGTAGAGACTGAACTCGGCATCGTCGAGGGTCACTCGCGCGAAGAGCTTGTCCTTTTCGAGCAGATAGTCGGCAACCCGCACCGAGGCAAACAGGTCGTCTTGATGAAGCCCCGACAACTGCTGCGTGCGCTGAAACAGGAAGTGCAACTGGGCGGGTAACGCGGAACCGACCGGATCGCGATAGAAACGTTCGAGAAAGGGGTTGCTCTCGGCTTGCTCTAGGATGAGCTCGGCGTTCCAGACTGCTGCCAAACGACGCGCCAACGACGTCTTGCCGACCCCGATGGGGCCTTCAATGACAACGAAGCGGTGTTTGGGGGCGTCCGACATCTTCTCCCGACCACTCAAGCCAGACGCTGCACCCCTCGATCGGAAACCCGGTTGGCTAGATCGCGAACACGACCCAGGCCCGGGATGTACAAATCGGCGGCGACGTCCCGCAAAGGATACAGAACGAAATCGCGCTCCGGTATCCCGGGGTGAGGCAAGCGAAGCAATGCCGAGTCGCGGCTCTCACGGCCGTAGACCAATAAATCCAGATCGATCTCCCGCGGGCCCCAGCGCTCGTGCCGCGGCGCCCTGCCGAGCTCCGTCTCAAGCTGCTGCAACGCCGCAAAGAAATCCTCCAGCGGCATCTGGGTGAGCACCCCGACGACGGCATTGACGAAATCCGCTTGTTTGACCGGGCCGAAAGGCACGGTGCGATACAACGCCGAGCGGCGCCAAAAGCGGGTCTTGGGCAACGCCGATATCGAGCCGATGGCGCGCTCTACCGCGGCCCGAGGATCACCGAGATTACTGCCCAGAGCGACGTAAGCCGGCTGCCAATACACGGCTTCACTCGCCGCTACGTCGACCGCGACCGCCTCGTCCGCGACGTCGCCCACCCCGGCTACGTGTCGTACCGCTGCGGGCGGGACCCGAACCACTCGCGCGCCCCAGGCTTTCGGCCATCGCCGCACGCTGCTCCGGATTGGCCAACTGCATGCGCGACCACCACTCGACGATAGCGGCATCGGCCATCCCGAATTGGGAGCGCAGTTGCAGCAGATCGAAGGCGGCACGAAAACGCGGGTGCTCCATCGTGCGCAAGGCGCGACGGCCGCGCGGCGACTCCAAGCGCGGCTGGAGCGCAAACATGTCGCGCAAGCCGAGGATGAATCGGCGATGCACCGCCACTCGTCGGTGAATGACCATCACCGCCCGATCGACGGCATCGAGAATCGTAGCGATGTCATGCCACTGTTCACGCGGTGCTTTCTCGATCTCAAGACCGATCGACCCGTAGAGCAACACGGCAAACAAGAACCCTGGCGTCACGGGCTTATCGGCCTGCACCCGCGCATCGGTGTTGGCGAGTGCCTGCATCAGCATTCGCGCCGGCGGACTCTCTGGATAACGCTCGATAAAGTCGCCGACGTTGGGCAACAAGACTTTCAACAAACCTCGGTGGCGCAACGTTTCGAGGCTGCGCGCACCGTGTCCCGTCAAGAATAACTTCAAAGTCTCATCGAACAATCGCGCGGCCGGCACTCCGGCAAGCAGCTCAGCTAATTGGCCGATCGGCTCAGCGGTCGCCGACTCAATCTCGAAATTGAGTTTCGCTTCGAAGCGAGCCGCCCGCAGCATACGAACGGGATCTTCGCGGTAACGAGTCTCCGGATCACCGATCAGACGCAGGCGCCGTGCCTGCACATCCTCGAAACCACCGCAGTAATCCCACACGGAGAAATCGGCGATGTTGTAGTAGAGCGCATTACAGGTGAAATCCCGTCGCCAGACGTCATCGTCGATGTTGCCGTAAACGTTATCGCGCAGAATGCGTCCGCTATCGTCGACGACTCGCTCGAGGTTCTCATCGAAGTCGTGGATGTCATGTGCACTGACCGTATCGCTCGCTGCGTCGCCTAACTCGACATCACCGATAGGTTCACCGATCGCTTCGTCGATCGACTCATCGATCATCCCCACCGGATCCTCGGCTTGAGATGGCGCACTCGAGGCACGGAAAGTTGCCACCTCGATAATCTCGCGACCGAAGAACACATGAGCTAGGCGAAAGCGACGCCCTACCAAACGGCAATTGCGAAACAGTTTTTTGACTTGTTCCGGTAGCGCATCGGTCGCGACGTCGAAATCTTTCGGTTCGATACCGAGCATGAGGTCGCGCACGCAACCACCGACTAGGAAGGCCTGAAAGCCCGCCTCTCGCAGTCGATACAAGACCCGCAACGCATCGGGAGAGATGCGTGAGCGCGAGATGGGATGGGAATCACGCGGGATGATGCGCGCGAGACGAGGAGTCGCCTCTGGGGAGGCAGGATTAGAATTCAAAGCAATGCGTTCCGCTTGAGCAATCGTGGCGGGCGCCTATAATACCTCGCCTCGGTACGTCATCACTCGGCCCAACGCTCCTTTCGTCTAGAGGCCCAGGACATAGCCCTCTCAAGGCTGTAACACGGGTTCGAATCCCGTAAGGAGCGCCA
>JACCDP010064828.1_pt1 | contig 18169 bp, 6 predicted proteins | sample 7445841 | NCBI WGS metagenome assembly JACCDP01 (sample SAMN15323441, study PRJNA562643) | freshwater metagenome | isolation source: river surface water | place: USA:Blue River Watershed | collected 2017-08-17
AAGAAGACATACAACATCTATCGCCTATCGCATTGGAGGCTTCTAAACCTAACACTTTGGTATAATTTGAACCTCCATCTTGAGAAACATAAATTCCATTATTATCATTACACCCTCCTGACGCCGTGGCTAATACAATTTGTCCAGTATTAGCAATGGCACAAGAATTATAAGTATAAAAATTGAGTGTGGGACCCGTTTGTAAAATCGAAGCAATGACTTGAATGGCATACAAATAAGGAGACAATCCCTGTGTGTAATTTGTGGTTATGGCATATCGTGTGGTGCTGTAAGGAATAATTTGAAGACTTTGAAAATCTATTGACATGATAACAGTGCTGATTCGATTGTCCATCAAATTATCAATTTGGGTAGAAAGATAAATATTATTCACAGAAGCATTGCCTGTTCTATCCAAAATAATCATGGGTTTGACGTCTAAGGTTTGTATAGCCGGAGGAAGCATGATAATTTTTGATTCTGTACTTGTATCAACACTCACGATAGAGGAAGAAACGTAATATGTCGGATATGACATTTCTACCTTAACATAAAAAACCATTTATCCCGTTTATCCAAGACCACCATTGTAATAATTTAAAATGTGCCATTTGGATAAAAATCCATTGCCTGCTAAGTCTATACTAGCATAATTATCATTGATACGAATAGCATTTTGAATTGTGGCATTTTCAAAAGTATCATTCGAACTTGAGCTGATGTAGAAAGGGTTCGTATTTGCATTCCCATAGATATCTTTAATTGTAATAAGGGGACAAAAAGAAGAAACGGATATAATATCGCTAATTTTAGGCAAAACAATGGCTTTACTTTCAGACTGTAAATCAACAAAAATGTAGGACCTCAGAGTACTCATCGGAACAGCTCTGGCACTTGGAGGCGGAAGGATTTGTGTGGAAAATGCATTGACACCACTATAAGAACCAAGGACACTCCAAAAGCCTGTGGAGACACACTGCAAAGTGAGAGCTTCATTACTGTTCAAATACAATAAGGTAGAATTCTGAATCGTCGTACCTGTGGAAGGTTGAATGGAAAAGACAGCAGGACCAGGGGTTTCACTGGCTTCTTTAAAATACACAACACGAGACAACGTAGACACTGTGTAGGGAAGAATCACATTTTTGTAATAAATAGAGGGACTACTTGAATAATTTGTTAGAAGTCCAGCAAAACTCGATAATTCAACATTCACAGCGGACATTTCTACTTAGACGCCGTAGCAATTAGGCCAACAAGGAGCCGAGTGATAAGAAGTTGGCTTTGCCTGCGCCTAAAAAACTGACGGAAGAAAAATAAGCATTGCCTCTGATATCCAAATTCGCCAACGGTTCAGTTGTTTTGACTCCTATAGCACCCGTCGAAGCACGGGTCAAGGTAAGAATATCATTCATAAATAATTTTTCTAGTGCAGTGCTTAGTTTGTTCGTAGAGACATAATTCGACCCTTGTAGAAACAAGGAGGGTGCAACCAATTGATCAGTCTGTACAAATTGATTCAAGTTCACTGATGAGAAATATCCATTGCTACTCCAGATAGTATTGTAGACAGTTAAATCATAAGGTGTACTCAAAAACTGACCATTGGATAAAGAACCTATCGCGACTCGATTGGTATTGTTGTAAACATGCACACCATAATTAATACCTATAGAGGAAGGATATCCATAGATGCCAAACAGATTTGTAACTTTATTTGTGTTGGATAAAACTTGGATTTCAAAAGGAGTGGCATCATTCGTAAACGCATTATAAGCTACAATCTGGATACCACTACTACCAAAAGCAAGGGTATCACGTACAAAGACACTACTCGCGTAAATGGACGAAATAGAAAATGTACTTAATGTAGATATGGTCAATGCATTTATCGAAGAAAAATAAATGTTTGAGGCATATATCGCACCATTCACGTCCAATGTATATTGGGGAGACGAGGTAAAAATACCCACAAGATTTCTACTTCTATCAAAGGTTAATCCTCTGTTGATAATCATTGTTTGCGCATTCGCTGCGAGAACTTGATTTGTATCAAAACGGAGAGGATATCCCACGCTTTCAAAGACTAACGTAGGAGTAATAAATGTCGATACTACATTGGTGAGATTTGAATCTGTAAAAGAAGACACACTCATGGTGGACCCAAACAAGGAAGTCACAATACTTGTGCTTGCAAACGATTTCAATGCTGATAAATGAGAAAAAGGGACAGCCACATTGCTGATATTGGCGCCGTCTCCTAAGAAACTTGCAACAATATTATTGGCAAGTAAGGAATCAAATCGCACCGTTTGCGCAGAAAGCCCTTGAGGAAACAGTGCTTTCGCATTCATCACAAATCGTGGTTGTGATTCGACAGATAAAGACGTTTGTTTGGAACCAAACAGAACATTAGAAGCTCTTACAGTTTCTACACGAAGAGCTTCTGCTTCTGTATAAGTAAATTGGGTTGTCGATGCAAACGTGGAATAGACAGAGAGAGCAGGCGGATTGGCTATACCAATTTCTGTATAGGAAGTGAATATACTCGAGGCATTCAAGGTTGAAGCTGTAAAGGCTGTAAAAGGAGACGACGTAAGAATATCCAAGTTGGATAACACAAATGAATTCACTGCAAAGGAAGAAATTTCTGAACCGTCCTGTATAACGATATTGCTATTCACAAAGACATTACTTCCTACACCGACATTGCCTTTGATTTCCGTATATCCAAGAGTAAAAAAATTTCCTATTGTACAGACATTTTTTTGAAATGTTGCAGAACCTACAATACTGGATTGTTGCACTGTCAGCTGGTCGCCTACTCCAACGGAACTTGAGACATGAACAGAACCGAAAAGACTTTCACCTCCCACACTCACAAGACCAGATACCTTTGTAAGGCCTAGGGAAGAGAATATAGCAGGTGTATAAAAATCACTTCCAATGGATATCCAATTGGAACCTTGGAGCAAAGCCGTTGATAAACCACTGCTCAAAAAGGCTGTTGATGTCAATTGGAGCATTTGTGTTGATAAAGAGCCAAGACTCGAAAAGAGAAACGAGGAAAAACTGCTTGTATAAAAGGTGTCTTTTACAAAAAGGTTTGTTGAAAGGAAAAGGGGTCCTCTTACCGTCAATGTGCTTTGAATATCCAAAGTCGACAAGAAGTTCGCATTCCCAAAGGTAGATAGAGTTCCAACCAGGCTACCTGATCCACGCACATTCAGACTTTGTGTAGAAAATGTCTGTGATATACTACTGATATTTTGAGAGACTTGTAAGGAACTGAATGTTGTAAATGCACTCAGAGCTGTAACATCAAGAAGAGTACTTATGGCATTTTGAATACGGAAACTATCTGTAACATCAAAGACAGTTTGAGACGTGGACTTTTGAATTTGCAGAGTTTCCGCAAAATTAGTTGAAAGTGTATGAAATGTACTGCCTACAGTGAGGATCCCACCCACTGAAAAGGCCCCTCCAATACCAATGGAAGAAATAATACGTACAGGACTTGAAATAGGAAGGATTGTATTTACAAACAAAGAAGAGCGAAATGTGGTCGGGCCACTCACGAACAATTGTTTATCCAAAAGAACATCACCATAAACATTGAATGTAGATTGAACAACAACAATACCTGGTGCAGAAAGATTATTGATAATAAACGGTGATACCAAAGAAAACGAATTTGTTGTAATGAAATCATTGACAACAAGTGTACTCGTTAGCTTTGTTCCACTGCTCAAAAACCCGAGATTTAAAGTGCTGACATTCAAGGTGGTCACATTGGCTGCGGTAGTAGAAGGTGCTTGACCTGATGTATGAAGAATTTGCCAGAAGCTTGAATTCCGGAAACCTATATTTACAAATCCATAAGGCTTATTCAATAAATACAATGATGTTCCGTCTATAAAACGTGCAGAGCCAGTTGTACTAATACGAACAGGTGTGGTTTGAATACTTGATAATCCTGTTGTATCACGAACAGAGAGTGTAAAATTTGGAGCATTAAAAGAACTTAAGTACACAAATGTGGGTGTACTTAAGTTTCGAATCAAAACTAAAGAGGTGCTGGGTGTAGGTGTAAATGTTGTCGCTACCGACATCCTATTGTATTACACATTTTGTATATCCAGGTAATATCCGCCTTGATAAAAGACAGCATTTGTACTTAGAACTCCAGAAATAAGTGTTGTTCCATCTTGATAAAAAGAACTTGTAAAAGACGTTCTGAGAGATAATTTACCAACATTATTGTTTTCATTAAACTTCAAAAGTCCATTTACGTTTAGAACACTTGATGTATATCCAATATAAGGCGTCAAATTGTATCGTGAATCTAACGGAAGAAGAGGATTGTTGTAGAATTGCAGTTGGTCATAAACGGGAATTTCCGGACTCAAGAGTGCAAATGTAGTGCGACCGACTATCATACTAGGTATGACATTGGACGCCCAGCTGAGTCCCGAAATATTAAGACCTGGTGCTGCACTGGGTGTAAACCATGTACTACCGTCATAACTTTTGCGAAACCCTTGAGCGCCCCCAGCTAACCAGTAAGAACCATTCCATACAACAGAATATCCTTCTTCTGCTGGACCTTCAAAAAGAGAACCAGATGCAACTGTCCAGGTTTCACCATAGTCATCACTGTATTGAATGGATTGTGGTGAGGTACCCGCTGTACCCACTGCTACAAGGCGTCTACCGTCCCAGCCGAGAGCTCGACCCCAACCCTTTGGGTTTATGAACCCATATCCGATTTTGGCTGTCCAATTCAACCCATCGGTGCTCGTCAAAAAACTAAACGATTCATTACCGTCCCCTGTGGCGACCCAATTAGAGCCTGTCCATAAGACGGCGTATCCACCATTGGTACCTGTGAATCCTCCAGATGTGGCATTTGTCCAATTGGAGCCGTCTTCACTTCGCGCGATTGTACTCTCTGGAGATGTCCTTAATTTTCCAACAGCTATCCAATAAGAACCATTCCAAGCGACGCCTTGTCCACCTTCAGCAAAGCCACCTGAGACACTGTTTTCCCATGTATCACCTCCGTCGATACTGTAAAGAAGTGCATCAGTGACAAATCCACCCGTTGTCGCACATGTAGCTACCCACATATATCCATTGTAGGCAACATTTGTGATAGATGTACGTGTTCCAGTAGACCCTCTTAATGAAAAATTCACACTTGCATTGGTTCTATCCAAATTGACAAATCCTGCCAAACCATTGGGTATACCTTCTTGTCCACAGGCAATCCATCTAAATGATGAGTCTTCCCCTTGCGTTATAGTTCCTCCATTAAAGGCGATATTACAAAGAGCCATAGTCTGTGCAGGAGACGTGTAGTTTGAATAATTTGACCAATTCTCACCATCTGTGCTCCATACAATGTTAGAAAACGACCCTACAGAAGTATTTGTCGCAAACCAAAAGGTAGAAAATGTTTGGCGGACTCGAATTTGATTCTGTATGATACTACTAGTTTGAGTTGTCACTCTTGTTGTGACATAAGCATTTGATTTTACATCAAGAGTATAATAGGGTTGTGTATTGATACCTACACGTTGAAACTCTTGGTTCACAAACATTGTACTGTTGAACTGTAGTGTAGACAAAGAAGGCTGTATAATATTGGTTGAACGCATTTGTACAGTATCAGATTCTGAAATAAAGAAAGTGCCTCCAGTGAATCCCATGTTGCCTGAATTCACATTTATGCTTCCTGCACTGATAAACTTTGTAGTCACAAGGATATCTGCCCTGTAGGTGTCAAAAGGGAAAATAAAATTGGGCGATGAGATTTCATTCACACGCATTGTACCCCCCACACCCAGCGTGTAATTGGTGTTTGTGAAATTGGGCAGAACATTTGAATTCAGGATCACCTGTTTTTTGACTGTTCCAGACCCATTTCCAAAAATAGAGGTATTTCCAATAGCTAGAACATTATTTTCTGTTGTGGGTGTTGCAAAATACAATGTAGAGGTATTGGGATTGAAAAGCGCATTTCCAAAAATATTCATTTGACCCACGGTTAATGTAGAACGAGTCGCAAATAAATCTGCGGTAATAGAACTCACTGTTAATTGGTTTGTTTGTACTCTCTTTGAAATCAGAGAACTTGTTGTTAGAATACCTGTTGAAAGTTGCGCAGGATAGTTGATATTCGACAGCAAAGAGCCATTTCCTTGAAGAGTTCCTGTGATCAATCCACCAAACATTGTATTGGCGGAAAGATTTTGAAGGACATTAATATTGGAGAGTGTATATGCTGTAGTATTCACATCAAAGGTATTTGTGGAAGCAATGGTATTTACACCAAAGGAACTCATCGCCTGGAAAAAGGTGGACGGTGCAAAGGTACCTTCTGATTTGGCTTGAAATTCAAGCGAACTCAGTAAAAACGTCGACAAGTTCACTGTCTGAAAGACATTGCTCATATCCATAGTAAAACTAGGATTGACAATTCCTCCAGTAGCTAAACTACTTGTTGTCAAAGAACTTATCAAAACATTGCTTGCTGTGCCAGTATATCCTACAAATAAACTACTGACTTGGAAATTATTAGCAATGAGAGAGCTAGGCAAAACGATACTGCTTAAGGTTAATGTCTGCGTCACTGTGAGATTTCCTAAGACACGAAGGTCCCCTCGAATAATAGAAGAAGATTGATTGAATTGATTCCAATACGAAGTACCATACACCTGTAAATCCTGTTGAAAGATAGCCGAGGAGCTAATGAGCAAGGAGCCAAAGGTTGAAAGGGCACCAAAAACATATACGTCCCCTAAGGTCGAAAAACTGCTTGTAGTAGAAACGTGTTGACGACCAAAGAAGCGTTCTTGTGCAAATACATTGCCTTGAAAATGAGCGGAGGCTACGGTAGAAAAAGTACCACCTATAGTGGTAGACATCGCCAGAACATCACCCACTCCAAAATTCTTTTCTACAGTTATGTCCTGTGCAGTTGTCACAAATGGAACAGTAGGATCCACTTGGAGATTTCCTTGTATCCAAGCGCGTTGCGCCTGAAAATCTGTTGTAGAAAGTGTTCCTTTGACAAGTGTAGACTTTTGAATAAAGGTATTTTGAAAGCCAGATATATCTTGGAGAACACGAGTATCAGAACCTGTAGATAAGATACCTTTCACAACAAGGGACCCTTGAGTGGAGACATTGCTTAAAAAAATAGCTGAGCGCGATACAGCAAGAGTATCTGCCACAACCATGGAACTCAACGTAGAAAACGAATAAGCAGAAGTCGTCTGGGCTTCGAAGTTTCGACCTGCGTTTAAGGTTGAAAGACATGTGATACTGTTGGTGACAAAGAGAGAACCAGCACTGTCAATGGAAGTGGGAGTACTGTTCTGAACAATCAAACGAAAGGTTGTTAATCCTCCACTTAAATTCACTAAACTTGTCGAAATAGAGTTTATCGCAGACACAGATGTGGATACCCTCACGGTCGACAGAAAACGAATTGATGAGGGTGTTATTACGTTTCCGTCCACTTGAAGAGAGGACGCTAGGCTGACCGCACCTAGTGTTGAAAATCCTGAAGAGAAAAAGGCGGCTTCATAGCCCGTCACAGTCGAAAATAAATTGACAGATCCTAAACTCGAAATGGTTTGATTGAGTGTGATACCCGCTTTGAGAGTTAAATTACCGGAAACTATTAAATTTTGCGTTGTCACCGAACTTGTTATTTCTTGAAGAGTACTTGTGGCAAACGCATACAAATTTGATGTTGTTAAATTTTGCGTTGTTGCAGAAACAGTTTGATTCCAAAAAGGAAATGTATTTAAGAAAGACCAGGTGTTGGGTGCCTGGGCCTGCACTGTGATAAATCCCTGGGGTTGTGTAATGAGAGTTGAAATACTCCCATCATAGAACTGCGTAGCAACTTGTGTACTTACAACAATGGAACTTTGTGTTACACCAAAAGAACTTGTATTATCCCTAACGGTTACAATTTGACCAGCATAATTATATGCATTGAGTATTACAGGTGTATAAGGTGTAAGAAGTGTATTTACCTGTACCACTGTTGTACTGGGAGTTACAAAGATGGGAGTTGGTTCTGCCATCACTCTAATCTTAGACGGATTGTAGTGTCAAGAAAATGAGCGAAGTTTGAATCGTACTTGCTTTCAAATTACTGAGATAGCCATGACGCTGTACATCAAAGTCAAATTGTGGATTTTGTGTAAATAAACCGACGCGTTGTGTAGAGATTTGAAGGGTCAAAATCGAATTAAAGGTCATAGAGGAAGGTGTCAGTTGTATGCGATTACCCGATGTGACAAAAGAAGGGTTTGTATTTTCATACATTTGCAGGTATTGGTCATTGAAAAACGAAATGTTCCTTGCAGTCGACATGTTGATATTGCTTGGAGCATACAGGACACCAGATGAAAGAGTTGATACACCAAAAGTCCCTGAAACCTGAAGACTTCCGATAGTAGGATTTGATTCTGCGATACCTACGTTTACAACTTGCACAGTAGGATTTATATTTGTTGTATACAATGTCTTATTAATATCCAAAATAGAGTATCCTGAACGACCACTTGTCGAAATATAGTTTGCGCGACTAAATTGGGGGCCATTGATAGTCAGAGAAGGTGTAAAAAGAGAATTTGTAAAACATGTCTCAATCGTTGATAAGGTGGACACAACGATACGACTTACACTTAGCGTGCTTGGAATAGTAAATAGACCTGTATAGAGCAAGGAAGATGTATATACATCACCATACACAGTTAATGCAGTAGAAATCTGAGAGACATTGGAACCGATACTGACTTGACTTGACAAATTTATGAAGAGTGTTTCATTGTAGGCTGAAAATGTGGATTGTAGACGAAGTGTTGGACGAGAATAAAAAATAGGATTTGTGCGTTCATACACGATAAAATTAGAAAAATCGATGTAAGGATTCACTTCTCGTGTAAAAATTCCTTGTGTGAAGACACCATTGGTAGCACCCAAGGATTTTTGAGAGAAGAACCCAAACCCTGTAGACACATTGTACCATGTCACACCGTCTCCACTGTATTTGATGCTTCCTTCAGAATCACCATTCAAATCTTGTCCAACCGCAAAGAATGCTTTCATAGAAGAATTATAGGTTACACCATATCCTACCCCAGTAAAGGCATTTCCAGCAGGTATGAAGGAATACCCGCCTGTCAAACTGTATTGAATTGTATACCCTCGTGTATCCGCACCTACCGCCACCCATTTCTTGTTATCTATACTATAGGCTACACCATATCCAGCAGTATCAAATCCACCATTGTCAATATTGCTCCAATTTATCCCGTCTTCGCTTCGTGAAATCGTGTATGTTTGACCACGTGTATCTTGGCCTACTGCGACATAGTTAGCAACGTAAGGGGCGCTTCCGAAAGGAGTTGCAGGAAAATTCAGACCTCCTGCTACTGCGTTTCCTTGGACATTGAAGGTCGAACCATAGGAATTTGACCAATTAAATCCGTCCTTTGAAAAGACAATGGAACTTGTTGTTGTATCTTTTCCAACTGCCACAAAGGTACTGTATAAGGTACTAATACCTACAGCGATACCCCGTCCTCCTTGACGAATACCACTAGAATTATTGGTTCCAAACCAGTTTGCACCATCAGGACTGTACTGGATAAAATTTGTCGAGGCTTGAGCATCTCCTACTGCTAACCAACGCTCTCCAGTGTAGGTTACAGCATACCCTGTTGTTGAGAATCCTCCTGTAATTGCGGGAATCCAACTATTCGGACTACCGTCTACACTTCTGGCGATTGTTCGTTGAGGATTTGTTCCGTCTCCAACAGCAACAAGTTTATAGAACTCATCTGGAGCAGCAGCAATTCCACGAACGACGGTACTAAAGACATTGCTTGTATTGGAAGTGGTTAACGAGATTGCGGTTGTACCCGTATCAATTGTTGAAAAATTAGTAGATATTTGTAAGATAGCTGTTCTAACTTGTGTATTGATGTCCAATGCAGAGCGACCTCCAGCAAAGGTAGAAAAGCCCAATGCACATACACCATATCCAAATCCATAAGAATCTATAGCGGTTGAGAACCCTCCTGTGGAAATCTGTGTCCAAATGAGGGCATTGGAACTGTAATGGATACTTTGTCGATTGTTTGTAGCGCGAGAACCAGCGATCCATGTAGATGTATTGGAATTATAAGCCAAAGATGTAAATGAAATCTCTGAGCCAAACGTTGTAGTGACATTTGACCAAGATATACCATTGGAAGCTGTTCGAATAACATTACTGCCTACCGCCATCCAGATATTATTTCCATTCACGATATCAGTAATATTCTGAGCTAAAAGCCCACCGACTGCATTCCAAGCATTTCCATTGGTATCACTTCCCCAGAGTTGACCGACATCACTGACACCTAACCACCCTGTTATGGAAAAGCTTGGGCCTGGAGTAAAGGTACCATAATCAAGAGCGGTTAAGGAAGGAGCCCCTGCACTGAGTATCCATGTAATCCCGTCCAAACTCCATCGCACACCGTTTCCAATTGCGACAAATCCATTAGGAGAGGCTTTCACAGTGGTAGCAAAGTTGGCAAATCCATTCGTGGCGACTGACCAGTTGGAACCGTCTGAACTATAATAAATTGTATTTGTCCCACCTGTATCTACACCTACTGCTACCCAACGTCCAAGATTTGAGTTATAGGCCACACTTTTGCCTTCACGCACTCCTGCAAAGGTAGCATAACTAAATCCTCCTGTGTTCGCAGGATTCCAATTAAATCCATCAGTGCTCCATTGCAAAGTGTAGGCTGTACGAGAATCAGCCCCTGTAGCAACAAAGAAAGGACTATTGGGATTATCATTTCCTGCTACATCATTGCCATAGAATTCAAAGTTCGAATCAAACGATCTTGACCAATCCACAATGTTAAATGAATATTGGAGATTTCCATTGGACTGAGAGTCATTTCCTGCACCTAAGAAAATATTTGTGGTTGAGAAAAATGTTTTACGATTGATAGTTATTTTGTCTGCAGTGAGTGAACTTAGTCCTGTAAAAACTTCAGCAGAAATATCTATTGTACGTGCTGTCGTTGCATAAATACTGGAGGTTCGAATAGACGAGGCGAAGGTTCCTATTCCTGTTAATTGGCTACCGTCCGCACTGTATTGTCCAAAGATGGAAGACGCTTTGATTGTGCTACCAAATATTGTACCAGACGATAAGGTTGAGCGGAAAATACTTGTCAAATTCGCAGTAAAAGCAGGTTCAAAACTAGGAACACGCAAATTTCCTATGGCTACACCTCTTCCTGAGCCTAAAAATCCATTAAAAGGAACAGGTGTCCAATTAAAAAGATCTTGTGAATATTTTAAAACATAATTCTGGATTGCGTCCTCGCCTACCGCTAAAAGTGTACTGGTGTTTGAATTCAAAATGATATCGTAACATGCAGTAACAAACCCCCCTGATGTTGTAGGAATCCAATTGATACCGTCAAAACTGAGAGCTATATTTGAATTAGGTTGTCCAGGAACAAGTCCCCCTCCAATCCAATACGGATTGTTGTAAAAATAGGCACTTCGAACTATACTCATGGGAGAGACTTGCCAATTATTTGAACCTGTTACGCTTGTGTAAACTTGATTGAATGAAAAGGCTGACGCTAAATATCTTCCATTTCCAAATCCGATCGAATTAAAGGAAAGGGGAATATTGGAGCCTCCTGTGGGTGTAGCGTCTGACCAATTAATACCATCTGTACTCCATTTTATTCCAAACAGAGGTGGAAATCCACCGTTCGACCCCGAAGCCACCCAAAGATTGCTTCCATTGTACACAATGCTTGTAGCCCCTGTTGTAAAGGTATTTACACCATTTTGCCAGACAACACCATCTGTACTGTACTGAATGCTAGCACCACCACCTACACCTGTGGCGACCCATTTCCCACCGCCATACGCGACATCTGTTCCAGACGTAAATCCACCCGACCCAGCATTGAACCAATTGTATCCATCAGGACTGTATTGAATACTTTGTGCAAGGACTGCACCTACACCTACCGCGACAAAAAGATTGGACCCATTGTAACGAACTTTATTCGCCCGAACAGAAAAATTTCCTGCTGTTGTGCGGAAGACACTTGTCACACTTGAACCATAAAAAATATTATTTCCTACATTGTTGGATCCTGCCACCACGATACCGTTCAAAAGTTGTTCCAAAGGATACGCAAAATTCGTCTGGCCTACAACGATAGAACTCAGATTTGAACTTCCACCAAATGTCGAGACATAGAGGTCCTTCGCAGTCCAACGTTTATTGTAATCGTAGGAAACCGTTTGTTGAACTGTTGAGCGATTCTGAAGAATTCCACCCACGACGACATCATATGCACCAATGTCAGTGACATCACCCACAATCATTTTTTCAGGAAAATCAAAGAGTTTCAAATAAGGTATCTTTCCATAACTATCTACAGTCATGGTATTCGATAAGGTCAGTGTACTCAGAGAAAGACTAATCGGTGCACCTAGAGTACTCGCACTTGCTTTTCCATTGACATAAAGATTTCCATCTACAAACAGCTCTCCTACACCATCAATATTCATCGTCGACATATTTCCATTGACTAGTAACGTGGACACATTTCGAACTTCATTACCAAGAAAGCTTTCTTCACGAACATATAGACCTCCTTGTGCAGATAAGGACGTAAAAATAGAAAGGTCTGTCAGAGTTGAAAATCCTGTAGAAAACGAAGCATAGGCAGTCGGCGCTTGAATGCCTTTATCAATACCTAGATTCCCTAGAATTGTTGCATCTTGTGTCACGCGAAACGTACTTCCAAATGCACTGGCCTCTCCTTTTGTTCGCATGATGCCCGAAACAGCCAACGATGAAATAGTGGCTTGACCTTGAAGTATCAAATCTTGAAGAGATGTTGTTTTTCCAACATTGACTTGATTTTCAACAAGCGTTTCGCCTGAGGCTACTGCACGGAGAGAACCATAGAACGAACTCATGGTACTCAAAGACCCTGAGGCATTGAGTGCACCCACATCAGCATTGTTTGTAATGGCAACTCCTTCATGAATCTGAAGTGTACTGACTTGAAGTTGGTTTCCAATTTGAAGTGAATCATAGACAGATGTGAATGTTTGGATATTGGCTGTTCCATTGAAAGTGCCTCTTCCTAAAAATACGGCATCTCCAGCTACACTCATGGTGGTTGTACTGATACCTCCTGCCAACTGAAGCCCTCCTCCTGTATCCAATGTTTGGACCCCTAACGTTTGCACACTGATAAAACGGGGTAACAAAGCACCAAAGACATAGACAGATTTATCGACTGTAAGGTCCCCATCAATCACAAGATTTTGAGTTGTACTTAGATTGGCTCCTACTTGGAGACCATCACGTACCGATAAAGAAGAGGGAAATGAAACGTTCCCTCCTACTTCCAAACTACTCGAAAAGAAAAGATTTTGATAAGCATGAGCCGTTGAAAAAACATTAAAAGAGCCTCCAATGGTGAGATTGCCTTCGATATTTGTATTACCTAAGACTGCAATCGTGTTTGTAATATCCAAACGTTGTGTTTGAAGACTACTTACAAATTCTTGTGTGGTGCTGGTAAGTGAAACAAACGCATATTGTGTGGTTAACGTATCCACAAATCCGTTGGAAAGAGATGTTAAAAATCCGACTGTATTCAAAAGTTGCCAAGTCGACGCATCTTTTGCAGCAAAGGACAGATATCCATTAGGCGTATTTAAAAGAGTTGAAAATGTTCCATCATAAAATGTTAAACCAGACATGGTACTCACAACAATGGGATATTGAGCTATTGTGGGAGAACCGGTTGTATCACGAACGCCAATGATGCGACCCGGATACTGAATAGAACTCAGTAACACAACAGTATTTGGTACTTGAAGTGTACTTATAAGCACGACTGAGGTGCTCCCAGTCACAGTGTAGACCTGTGCCATTCCTAACGCTACTACATAAATTGCGTTTTGAGAATTCACCGTGAAGGCTACCTAAGATTCATCAATACACTTGATAGAGGGAAAGGCTATGTCTTTCAATGTAGGTGGTTTTGCAAATCAACAAGGCTCAATGATAGGGAGCAATTATCTCGTCAATATTGTTGAGCTTCAAAATGTAATTACATCAGCAACTGGTTTGACACCCATTGAACAAGTCCAACAAGAAGTTGCTGCTCTTCAGACCATGGTAAACGTAGAACAGAAGCGAATTTTTACAAATATCATTTCGAAATTCGATACTACACCGATCCAGATCACTGATGACATTAATTTGAGCAATGCTTCCTTATATCAAAATGGTATTCTCTTTACGGGTTCTGGGACAACAACATCAGGTGGAACAACCAATATTAGTTCAGGAGGTACAAGTATTACACTTACCAATACCACCAGCGGAATCTCCACTGCGATTGGATTTAACGTAGGAGGACGAACAGTCTTCTCCTTTGATGGACAAGGGCGCGCCTTGTATTACGACCCGAGTGGTACAGGCAATCGCTTCTGGGTCAGTTCAGCGACCTTAGTTGCAGATCAACTCCAAGTGGGAGGCAACCCAACTCCTGGTATGGTCTTGACCGCAATCAGTACAACGGGACTTACAAAATGGGATTATGTCAGTACATTGAAAACATCGCAAGGAAACGCAATCAACCTGAGCAGTGCTGGAATATTTTTTCATACCGGGAATGCTCTCGCACAAGACGCAGGTCGTGTCGACAGCAACCGAAATTGGTATCTTGGTAAACCAAGTTTAACAGGGAACGGTGACTTAGTGGGAAGTAATGATTTCACCGTGATTGGAGGCGTGCTTCGATATCAAGGAGGTGGCGTACCAGTAGCCGGTCAAGTCTTAACCATTGCTGATGCATTAGGAAACGTTGTCCTCAGCAATTCGGGTGGAGGGTCTTTATCATCTTTTGTGATTGGTGACCAGATTCAAAGTGGTGCTACCAGTGCACGAGCAGACGGTACGGGTCAGTATGTTGCCTTTACACAAGGAACTTCTGAGATTGCTCGTTTTACAGGGTCAGGCCGATTGGGCATTGGAACCACAAGCCCGACGACAACTCTGGACGTCAATGGAAACGCCTTGATTGGAGGCAGTCTAACTATCGCTCCTGGTACAGGAGGAGCAGGATACGTCTTTACTGCAAGTGGTGTTGGAGGCACAGGCTCTTGGCAACCCTTCTCCAACCTTCAATCTGGAACAAATCAATGGATCGTCAACGGAACCCTTCCTGCGTTTCAAGGATTTCTGAATGGAACAGAACAGATTCGTCTGAGTACTGGTGGGGGATATTTTGGTGCGAATGGCACGTACAATCTCGCTGTGAATGGCATTGTTGCTGCTTCCGCATTTGCCTCATTATCTCCCTTACGGTTTTGGATTGGTGCGTCTCGCACAGAAGTGGGTCGATTTACAGACGCAGGAAACTTTGGTATTGGAACAAGTACACCAAATTACAAGTTGGAAGTGGTAGGAAGTCAATCGAACACAGGAAATCTTCTTATTGGTTCCAACATCACAGCACAAACAGGGACAATAGCAGGAACTCTTGTAGCTGGCTTATTCTCTGGAAATGGTTCCAATGTGACAAATATCCAAACGTCTAATGTGGGGTCAGGCTCTAATCGTCTAGATACGTTTCAAACGACAACGCGGACAGATATCGGAAGCCTTCAAACAAGTGTGAGTAGCATTTCTACCACTATCTTTTCCACCTTAGCCTCCTATAACCTTCAGGGAGGATTATCTTTTTTCAGTACATTATCTTCTGTCATAATCCAGAATAGCAATGCGTTATCCTCTTTGATTGGTGTAGGGGCAGGAGCAACTGTCAGTTCCTTTAGTACGTCCATAGGCTTTGCTCTAAACGCTCAATTTAGTACCTTATCGTCTTATATTGTAAACAATACCTCTCAATTCAGTACATTGTCTACTTTAATTTCGTCAATATCTGTGTCTGATAGAGCCTATGCCAGTACGATTGCATATTCTACAGCAAGCACACTTGTGACTGTAGGTCTATCTACTTTTCTGAGCACTGGTGGAACCTTCACAGGACCTGTCTATGTGAGTTCTCTCTTGTATGCGGGAGGAATCCGCGGATTTTCATCGCCCTTTACCTTGGGTGTGGGAACAAGTAGTCTCCAACAATTAGTGGGAGGGGGATTTACGCAAAACATAGGGTGGCGTATGAATTGGCAGGGCGATTTGGATATTAGTGGTCTTTTGTATCGCAACGGACAACTGTATACGATTCAAGGACAACCCGATGTATACTGGGCACGCAACGGAAGCAATATATGGTTTGCTGATGGAAATGTAGGTATAGGAACAACTACACCTTCTTATCCATTGGACGTGGCAGGACGGATTCGCTGTTATGGTGTTGACGTTATTCCAGGAGGAGGTGGAGCAATAAGCACAGGTCAAGGTTCTTATGTGAGCCCTTGGTCTTATCAGAGTAGTAATATCTATTACAATTTGGGAGGAGCGGGTATTGGCACTGGAATTTCTTCTGTGTTAAATGGCGTCTCCTGGGACGTCAGTGGACCGATTCGCATTCGAAACGGAGCTACCTACATGTCTTCCTTGGCGGTCAATATACCTTATGGAAGCACCATGGTCGCCTCTGCAGATATTTTTGGTTCATTAAGAGCCAGAAGCCTTGTTATAGATTCAACTGGTATTTTTGCAGGACCGGTCACAGCAACAAACTTTATTACATCATCAGACAAAAGACAAAAACAACAAATTGAGACAATCGAAAATGCGTCTACCATTTTGAGCAGTCTGCGAGGAGTTCGTTTTAAATGGAAGACGTCTCTTCAGACAGACGTTGGTTGTATTGCGCAAGAACTTCTTCCTGTTCTTCCTGAAGCCGTCACGGGAGATTTAGAGTCAGGATTGTTTGTGGCGTATGATAAACTCATTCCGGTGTTAATTGAAGGTATGAAGCAACTTACACGACGTGTGGAAGAATTAGAAAATAGACTTGCTTCCACAGAATAGCATGGAAAAGAATTTCCTTACAGTGCTGTTTTTCTATCTGCCTTTTTTATTGACGGCAGTCTTACTATGTATAGTACTCGTGATAGGGTTGATTGCCCTCTTTAGTGGAACTCTTCTTGTTCTTGGTTTGGCGTTTTATGGTCTCTATGCTATAACACGTGATATGGGCTTTTTGAAATGGATTCATGATAAAGTGTATGTCTATCATGAATCATTTGAGACAGTCTTTTTAAAGAATTTACAAGAATCTTTTGTCTTTCGCCAACAATCCAATCTCCCTTCTCAACATGCACTTTACGTCTGTGAGCCTCATGGTCTGATAAGTTACAGTTGGGTCCTCCATTTTATTTACAAGATTCATAGCTGGCCGTCCTCTTCTCCACGACCTGTACTGGCAGCCCACTCCCTTTTGTTTCGTATTCCTTTTGTGAAAGACCTCTTAGAATCCTTTCATTTTATTGATTCTTCTGAAGAAAAAATAAAAGAGTATTTAAGGCAAGGAAAATCTGTAGCTCTACTGGTGGGAGGGATAGAAGAAATGGTCTATAATGGAGAAGAACCTGTTCAATTGATTCTGAAAAAACGCAAAGGCTATGCTCGCATCGCCAAAGAGATGAAGGTTCCTGTAGTTCCTTTGTTTACCAAAGGGGAAAATGAACTTTTTCCCACACCTTCCTTTTGGCCATGGAAAGTCTTTTCGCAGATGCTGTATAAGACAACAGGACTCCACATACCCATTCCCAGTTGGAAAAGTATTCAACGCTGGGTGACCTTATTGGACAAGCCGTTTTCCACACCTGTGGAGACATTTATCTTAGAACCCATTCAAACCGAAGGAAAAGACGAATCGCTCATTCGGAATGAAACGGTAAAACGATTTGATACTTTTTTCAAAGAACACAAGATAAATGCTATCTTTAAGGGGTAGGTGTGCACGGGTTTCCATTTCTGTCAAGACATAATTTCGAACAACCATTCTTATCATACCCTTCTCTATCGTATCCACGACTGTCCAGTCCGTCTTTATTAAATCCGTCCTTGTCATACCCGTTGCGGTCATAGCCTTGTGCGTTATAC
>JACCDP010596117.1_pt1 | contig 18164 bp, 17 predicted proteins | sample 7445841 | NCBI WGS metagenome assembly JACCDP01 (sample SAMN15323441, study PRJNA562643) | freshwater metagenome | isolation source: river surface water | place: USA:Blue River Watershed | collected 2017-08-17
ACGTATGGCTATACTTATACGAAAACAATGTAGAGATCCCAGAAGCATATCTCTATATGTGGAAATCAGGTATTCATCAAAACAGATTAAGAATTTCTCAGTTTTTTTCTATTGACACTGCTGGATGTCTTGTAAAGATGGTAGAGTATTATCCTAATTTATACGAAAAGATAATCAAACGAGAGCCAAACTCCTATCTAGCGATGCACTACTGGGACTCTGAGATGTTCCGCAGAAACACGCACCGTCGAAAGCGACTAACAGGAGAAGAGGATTCCAAATTTGATTGGGAAGAATTATTTTGGGAAAAGTATAAAGAACGGGAAGAAGCCGAAACTCTTTCCTATGAAAGAAAAAAAATAAACACACTATTCTTCCAGCGAGCTGGAGATATATCCTCACTTAACCACAAAGAAAAACAAAACATATTCAAACGTCTCCATTCCGTTATGGAATCTGGAGATCCAAAAAAACGAACAATAAGGTCGATTACGGTCGATATATATAGGTATAGAGAACATGCAGGACGTTTTAGCACCGATTAAAGAAGTACAAATAATATCCAGGGATTTGCTCAAGCCAAATGATTATAACCCTAACAAGGTTCTTGAAGAAAATCTGGAATTGCTTATTCAATCTATTTTAACCAATGGATGGACATTGCCAATAGTAGTAAGACCAGATTATACAATAATCGACGGATTTCATAGATGGACTGTTGCTGGAAGAGAACCATTAAAAACAATGCTTGACAATAAAGTTCCAGTCGTTATAGTCAAGCATGATTCTAATGAAAAAAATATTTACGGCACAATAACACATAACAGGGCAAGAGGCACTCATTTACTAGAACCAATGGAAAAGATTATAAAAACTCTTTTGGATTCTGGAAAATCAGTAAAAGAAATTAGCAAAGAATTAGGAATGAAACCAGAAGAAATTTTTAGGCTTTCTCAAATGGAGAAAAAAGAGTTTTTAAAGTTTATGATTAAAGAAGAAAAATACGGCAAAGCATTTGTCATGGGGATTATATGATTTATATTAGTGGAGCATTGGTTTTTATTTCAATCCTAGTATACGACGCAGCAATGAAATTTCTAAAAATAAAATATCCAGAGAATGGAAATGATCTTAAATCAAGAATGGAAGAATTAGAAGTTAGGGTAACTTCTTTAGAGTTTAGAAAATTCAATGAGAAAAGTAAAATATAAAGTCAGCAAAAAAGCTGCTGATAGCGAAAAACGTCGGTTATTAGACGTTCTTGGACGAAATATGGGTTTGATTCATCAAACCTGTAAAATGGCAAACATTCCATATGAAATTCATCGTCAATGGATGGAAACAGATTCTGTTTATGCTGAACACGTTCGAAATATTGAAAACTCTACAATTGATTTTGCAGAAGCAGTTTTGCTTTCTCTTATAAAAGAAAAAAACTTGCAGGCTACCATATTTTATTTAAAAACAAAAGGTGCTTCACGTGGATACGATAAAGATACCCAAGATGTAATAAAAGACTCTTCATCTGAAATACAAGAACTAAGTAAAGAAGAAAGAAGAAATGTAATAAAGCAACTTATGATAAGAACAAATGGCGAAGAAAAAACTATCAACAACTAAACAACAACACTCCGTATTGCTAAATCAGTATATTACTGAATGCTGGCACAATGGAGATTTGTTTTATAAATTAAAAGATCATCAAGTGCCATTGTATAAAGCAATAATGGATTCAAATTCAAAACGATTTGTAGTAAATTGCTCACGCCGTTTTGGGAAATCATTTATTTTATGTTTGATTGCATCAGAACACGCATTACAAAAAAGAAATGCTCATATAAGATTTGCAGCTCCTACACAAAAGCAGTTAAGAGAAATAGTGCAGCCTATATTTACTAAAATATTTCAAGATTGTCCAGATAAACTAAGACCAGAATTTAAAACTATGATGGGACATTATCATTTCCCTTCTACCGATAGTTATATTCATGTGACTGGATGCGATAACAACAATGCCGAAAATTTACGTGGGCATGAATCGGATTTAAACTTAATTGATGAAGCTGGATTTGTTGAAGATTTAGAATATGTTTTAAAAGATATTCTGATGCCACAAACTTTAACTACGGGAGGAAGAACAATTGTTTCGAGTACACCATCACGCACACCAGCACATTATTTTACTAGACTTTGCCATGAAGCAAAAGCTCTTAATTTTTACTCTATATATACAATTAACGATAATACAGAAATTGCTTATGATACAAAATTGGCTTATTGCCAAGAGGCAGGCGGAGAAGAATCTACTACATGGAAACGGGAATATTTATGCGAATTTGTAGTAGATGAAGAATCGGTTGTAGTACCAGAATGGAAATCCCATTTGTATATTGGCGAAATAGAATACGATGCATATAGAGCAATGTATCAAAACTATGTAGCAATGGACATTGGCGGAAAACATAAAACTGCAATTTTATATGGATACTACGATTTTAGAAAAGCTACACTTCAAATTGAAAATGAATCAGTTTTTTCTGGAGCATTAACAACATCAGAATTAATTGCAAAAACTATAATTGAAGTAGAATCAGAATTATGGAATCAGTATGATTTTGAAACTCCCATGAGAATTTCAGATAATAATAATGTAATATTTTTACAGGATTTATCAATATTGCACAAAGTTCATTTTTCCCCTACAGGAAAAGATACTCTGTCTGCAATGGTAAATGAAATGAGAGTATTTATTGGTCAGGGTAGATTAAAAGTTCATCCCAGGTGCAAAGAACTTATAGGCTGTTTAGAATCTGGAGTTTGGAACACTCAAAGAAATGCTTTTGATGTTTCAGATATTTATGGGCATTATGATGCATTAGCTGCATTAATGTATATGATTAGAAATATAGATCAATTTACAAATCCAGTTATACAAAATCTTGGAAAAGATAAATATAATTATTATCTCAGAGAGGATAAAAAAGAATTGGAAACATTTTCAAGTATTAAAAAATTATTTAAAAGATCAAGGGGAGGTTGGTAATGAGCAATGATTATTTTGCATTAGCAGAACCAAATGAATTGGGTGGCGAATTAGTTAAAAGAGTGCATGATTATTATGAATATTTACAAGTTTCTGGAATGATGGTTTTGTGGCAAAATTCTTACCGACAATACTTTAAAGCGACAAAACATTTAGGGCAAATTGTTGATACTGGTGAAGTTGATGAGTTTTCAGCTTTATACATAAATCATTATCGATCTATTTTGCAGGGTATTCTTTCTATTACTGTAGCTCAACGTCCAGCTTACGATGCTAGAGCAATAAACAATGATTTTGAATCACAGGCACAAACAAAACTTTCAGTCGGATTGTTAGACTATTACATGAGAGAACAAAGACTTGAAAAATTTATTGTAGATGCTGCCGAATTTGCAATCTATCTAGGTGAAGGATTCTTAATAGAAAATTGGAATGCTTTAGCTGGAAAAGAGTATGGAGTAGATGAAAATGGAGAAACAATTAGAAACGGAGATATTGAATTTATTTCTTGTTCCGGGATTGATATTATTCGTCATCCGTATTTAAGAAAATTTGAAGATCGTAACTGGTTAATCCATCGTAACTTTGTAAATAAATATGAGCTGGCTGCAACATATCCAGAAAAGTATGATGAAATAATAAATTCACAAGATGAAAGAAGCAGGGTTATGGATGATTTTATGGATTATTTTAAAATTGTAGATCAAGACGTAATACCAGTTTATAGATTTTATCACGAAGATACAAAAGCAGTCCCAGGAGGAAGGTATACAGAATTTCTGATAAGTGGAACAATTTTATTTGATTCACAACTTCCATATTCAAAAATTCCTATATTTCCATTGTTTTACAATAGTTTATATGGTACTCCGTTTGGTTATACCGTAGCCTATGATATGCTTCCAATTCAAAGAGCATTGGATTCTCTCAATAGTACAATTCAAACAAATCAAGAAAATTTTGGGGTGCAAAATATTACCGCAGCAAGAGGAAGCAATGTTTCAATATCGGAAGTTATTGGAGGGATGAATCTACTTTTATACGATGGAAAATTTGCTCCACCAGCAGCATTGAACCTTCTTTCTACTCCTGGAGAAATATTTAATCAAAGAGATTCTTATATTCAAGCAATGGAGACTATCTCTGGGATAAACTCTGTAAACAGAGGAAATCCAGAATCCAGTTTAAAATCTGGTTCTGCTTTGGCTTTAGTTGCCAGTCAGTCTTTGCAAGCTTTACAGGGGTATCAATCAAGATACATTCAGTTACTAGAAGATTGCGGTACTGGGATTATAGAAATATTAAAAGAATATGCAACGGTTCCTCGTATCGCAACGATTGTTGGTAAAATGAATACTCCCTATATGCGAGAATTTAAAAAAGATGATTTAAGCAATATCTCCCGTATTATAGTCGATATAGGGAACCCATTATCAAAAACGATTGCTGGGAAAGCACAAATTGCAGATACTCTTATGCAATACGGAATGATTACTTCTCCAGATCAATACATTCAAGCAATTACAACTGGAAGAATTGATAACATAACAGACCCAAAGCAACGTCAAATGATGCTTATAGCACAAGAAAACGAAGCAATGCAAGATGGAATCACAGTTCAAGCATTGATGACTGATAATCATGCGTTGCACGTACAAGAACATAAAACATTGTTAGATTCACCAGAATCAAGAAAAAATCCAACAATTGTAGAAACAGTATTAAACCATATAATGGAACATACTAATCTTGCAGCGAATGGAAATCCTATTTTGTTTGGAATGCTTAATTATCCTCCTCCAATTGCATCGCAAGCAATACCAGATCAAGGAGGTGGAGTAAGCAAAGTAAAAAATGCACAACAAGCAGAACCTGGAAGCAATACTAAAATGCCAGCAATGCCAAAAAATCCATTGAATAATCAAAGATATGAAATTCCAAGTGGAGGATAAATAAAGTGCCAGATATTTCTATGTGCGAAAATGCAGAATGTGTAAAGAGCAACAATTGCTATAGATTTTTAGCAATACCATCTTTTGCACAAAGTTATGCAAATTTTAATTTAAAACGGGATAGGTGCTTTATGCCTGTCCCGAAATATCTTAGAAAAGAATATAAAGAAGGATAAAAAATGTCAACAGAAACAGAACAGCCAGAATTGGATTTTGAGCAGCCTGAATCCGAAAGCGAAGATTTCTATTCAGATATAGAAGAAACAGAACAAGAAATTCAGGAAACAAAGCAACCATATCAAGAACGGAAAACAACCATAGATATTGATGGGCATCAAATGGAAGTTTCTGAAACTTTGTTAAAAAAGTTTTATGGAGTAAATGATAAAGACCCACTAACTGAACGGGAATGGAAAACAGCATTATCTGCCTACAAAGCTCATAAAAAAGCAGATATAAATACAGAAAAATACAAAAGAAATGATAAACTGATGTATGATTTTGTTGAACTTCTTCAAAACAATCCAGCAGAATTGTTAAAGCGAGCTGGGCATGATCCAAGAAAATTCAGTGAAAAATATATTACAGAGATAATCGAAGAAGAATTAATGCCAGAAGAACAAAGACGCAATCTGGCACTTCAGAGAGAAAGAGACGAGCTGGAAAGACAACTGAATGAAGAAAGGACAAGACAGCAAAAAGTTCAATTAGATTATTTGACCGAACAGCACGAAAGAGATATTTCTTCTAAAATTATAGAAGCATTAGATGAATCTTCTAGCCTTCCAAAAACTGCTGATGTTGTTAGAAGGATTGGATATTATCTAATGAGAGCTGCACAGCAACATATGGATATTCCAATCAAAAGAATTATTTCTCTTGTGAAAGATGATATTTATAAAATGAATCAAGAAATATCAAATAATCTTACCGATGAAGAATTAATGAATTTCTTTGGTGAAGAAAAAATCAAAAAAATCAGACAACTTGAATTGCAAAAAATAAAAAAACCACAACCTTTTCAAGGAAATGGGCAGCCACAAAGTGATGTTCCTAAAAAAACTAAACTAGATGAAAAAAAATCGTTGACAAGAGAAGAGTTTAGAGAACTTATTAAAAGAAGATCGAGAATTTGATTTTCGGTTCATGTTTTTTCCTTATCAATCTCCTAGCCCTATCCCAATAGGGCATTTTCAACAAAGTTCCATCGGAGCCTATATACTTTAAAAAATAAAATTAAAGAGGTATATGATGCCATCAGCTTCAGGTGCGAACACACTAACAACTTTAGACGGTTTTTATAAAAGAATTTATGGTGATAGTTTAACTAAACTAATCCCAGACAATGCTAAAATATTAAAAAAGCTTCCTTTTGAACGAAGAAAAAAGCTAGGGGACGAATTTTTTATTGACGTAGCCCTTCAGAATGAACAGGGATTTACCTACAATACGGATGGTTCTGCTTTTGCTTTAAACGGTGCTATTCCTATGGCTACAAAAGCTGCAAAAGTAAAAGGAACTGAAATTCTTCTTCAATCCAGAATGTCTTATAAAGCAGCATCCTCAGCTACTTCCAGCAAAGAAGCATTTGCAGAAGCAACTACTACTATGTTTGAAAACATGATGGACTCTGCCAGCGATCGATTGGAAATTTCATTATTGTATGGAAAATCTGATAAAGGAAAAATTAATAGCACAACTGCAATTGATAGCACAAATTGCTACATTAACTTAGTTGGATCATCTTGGAGTGTTGGAATGTGGTCGGCAAAAACCGATGCGAAACTTACACTTTATACTTCTGCTGGTGTTTTAATAGGAACAGAAGGTGGATATACAATAAAAGCAGTTGATATTGCAAATAAAAGATTAAAAGTAAATGCTTCTGCTGGAGATATTACTGCTTTAACTGGAACTGTTTTTACTACAAATAAAGGTTTAATTCAATTCTATGGAATGTCTGGTTCTACTTTTGCATCTAGCAATGAATTTTTAGGAATAGATAAAGTTATAACCGAAACAACCGATTTATTTGGGATAAATCCTAGTGTATACCCACTATGGAAAGGTATTGAATATACTGTTGCCAATGGTGCTGCTGGTTCTAACCCTATTTTAATAGATAACCTTAGAAAAGCAGTTGATGCAGCCGTAGCACAAGGACTTAGAGACGATCTAACTGCATATGCTTCTCCAAATGTGTTTACTAAGCTTACCAATGACTTGATGGCAAATAGAAGATTTGATACTTCTTTCGGACCAGATGCAAAACAAGGATTTAAAACAATTCAAATTTTTGCTTCTAATGGTACTATTTCATTAGAACCACATCCAATTGTAAAAGAAGGTGAAGTGTTTTTACTAAATCTTAAAAACTTTATGAGAGTTGGTTCTACTGATTTTACTATGGAAACTCCTGGTGTTGGCGGAAAGATTTTCTTCCAATTAGATGGATATGCTGGTTTTGAAGTTAGGATGTACACTGACCAAGCAATTATATGTACAGCACCTGCAAGATCAATCAAAGTTACTGGATTTGACTTACCTTAATTAAATGTCATTCCCATTAATAGTAGATGGAAGCTCGTATCAGTATCCCAGCCAGGGCGATAAAGCCAATACTGGATGGGGTACTCAGACTGGAGGATGGGCTTCCGCAGTAACTTCAGCATTAACTAAACTTGGGCTAGGAGGAACTCTTAGTCCATTAGCGAACACTGTAATTGATATTAGTAGCACGTCTAAAGGAATTTTAATTCCCAGAATGACTACTGTTCAACGAAATGCTATTACTTCTGTTCCTAATTCATTATTAATATTTAATACTACTGATAAAGTTTTACAATATTATGATTCTTCCGTAAGTTCATGGATTTCTGTTGGTGCAAGATTGCCAGACAATGCAATATTCTCTGGAACTCTTACTGTAAATGGAAACATTACTGGTTTAGGAAGCATTACTGCTACATCTGGATTAAATGGTGCTACTGGAACATTTACAGATACCACAGATGCAACAAATGTAGATACTGCTCCGCTTAAAACACTTGGTGGAATGGCTGTCAAAAAAAAGCTATATGTTGGTGAAGAAACATTAATTGGGAATGGTTTAGCTACTGCTCCTGGCTATTCATTTATTAATGATTTAGATAGTGGGTTATATAGAATATCTGATAATAAAATTGGATTTGCAGCTAATGGTGCAAGAGTAGGAGAATTTGGTGTTGGTTATGGTGGATTTACTGGTAATATAATACAAGTACAATCAACTGCAAAAACAGATACAAGTACTTTATCAAGTTCATTTGGTACTATATCTGGATTATCTCAATCTATAACTCCAAAATATTCAAACTCAAAAATATTAATAATTGTAAATATTAGTTTTGGAAGAGGTTTGGATAATCTTCTGTATTTTAAATTATTAAGAGACTCGACTGATATTTATATTGGAGATGCAGCAGGATCAAGAACTAGATCATCATCATCAAATTATATGTCAACTGGTTCTCCTGGACTTCAAGCAAATAGTGTAACATTAGTATTTTTAGATTTTCCATCCACTACTTCATTAATCACTTATAATACGCAAGGAAGAAGTGATTCTGGTTCAGGTTATATTAATAGAACAGGAACAGATACTGACTCTAGTTTTTATATGAGGATGGCATCTAGTATTACTGTTATGGAATTGCAACAATGATTGACTATTCTTTAGTATTAACAACTTTTTATGAAAAGAAAGCATGGATTTTAAATGGTGAAACTTATGAAGGTCTAGATTGGTTTGATGATAATCCTAAGCCAACTAAAGAAGAATTAGAAAGTAAATATTTAGATTCATTATCTATATTTAAAAAGCAAAACTGCAAAAATCAAGCTAAAATTTTAATTGCAAATTGTGACTGGTCTGTATTACCAGATGTAAAAATAAAAAATAAACTAGAATTTGAAAACTACCGATCTGCATTACGAAATCTTATTTTAAATCCTATTGAAGATCCGATTTTTCCAATAGAACCAGCCCCAATATGGATTATACAGCCAGACATAACAGGAGATAACAATGGATAATGACATGAATTTTAAAGCTAAACTTCAAGCAATTGTGAATATCATAAACGAAATGGATGATATGGAATTAAAAGATATGACTTCTTCTGAAGAAGAAGAACCAAAAAAAATAACTATGGTTTCTATAAAAGCAAAACCTATGGAAGATGAAGATATGATGGAAGAAGGAGAACCACCAGAAGATACTAAAAAAGATCAAATGGAGGATGTGGCAGAAGAAGAAGCACCAGAAACTGAAGAAGAAAAAGACCCTCAATCAGCATTGGGTAGACTTAGAAAACGACTACAGGGTGCTATATAATGGATTTTACTTGTGCTGGATTAATTGAACAAGTTAAAAGAAAAAGTTCAATTCCAGACAATCAAACTTTATATACTGATTCTGATTTAGTTAAGTTTTTAAATGAAGAGTTGCAAAATAAAATAGTTCCCTATATAGCTTCTATCATGGAAGATTATTTTCTTTCTGAAAAATCATATGTAGCCGATGGAAACACTAAAGAATATTTAATTCCTCCCGATTCAATTGGTAGTAAAATCAAATCAGTTTCAATATGGAATGATGAAGTACAATTAAATCAAAGACCAAGACTGGATTACAATAATTTAGTATCTACTGTTTCTGGTTATTATATTTTTAATAATAAAATTATTTTTTATCCAAAAGCAATAATGAGTAATATTATAAAAATATCATATTACAAAAGACCTAATGATATTACGTCTACGTATTACAAAATAACTGGGATTTCAAACGGTGCAAATACTACATTAACAGTAGATACTGATCCGACGGCATTGTCTAACGGCACTTCAATTGATATTATAAGTAAAAGTTCTCCTTTTGTGCTATCATTAAATACTACAGTAACAAGTACAACAACAACTACAATAGTCATTCCATTAACTACATTGCTTTCCGTTGGAGATTATGTGAGTATTGAGGGAACTTCTGCATTTCCTCAAATTCCACAAGAAATTATTCCGTTGTTAGTTCAAGCAGTAGAAGTACGTTTAAATGAATCGATTGGAGATTATAACGGCTTTCAGGCATCCGTTGCTACATACCAACAAATGTCTGTAGATAATATGCTTTTAATAAGCACTAGAAATGAGTATCCAGTAAGAAAAATAAAAAACGTAAATAAAATTAGTAAATGGATAATATAAATGTCCCAAAAACTAAATTTAAAAATTGCTGGTTTGTACACAAACCCAAACCAACTATCGGAAGTCCCAGAAGGGGCATTATTAGAAGCCAAAAATATCGTCATAGACCGAGGCGGTGTAATTGAGTCCAGGCGTGGGCAATCCGTAGTTTATACATTTTCAGATGCAATAAAACAAATTTACGAATATCAAAATTTTATTATAGTAAACTATGGCGATAAACTTGCATATCAAATTGACGATAATTATAATTTTTTAGACTATACTGGGAATTATTTTAATTTTGCTGGTTTAAAAATAAAAAGCACATTATCTAATAAAAATATTTATTTTGCGACTATCTCTGGAGTAAAAAAACTTTCTTCAATTACAGATACTGCATTATCTGATTCTGGTATATTTAAAGCATTAGATGGTAGCGGTCTTGCTGTTTCTCCTGGTGCTGGAGTAGGATGGCTTGCACATGATCAAGCCGTTGCATATAGGCTTGTATGGGGATTCCGTGATGCTAATAATAATCTTTTACTTGGCAGCCCATCTGGAAGAACAATTGTTACTGGCACTGGATCAAGTGGATTTTATAATGTTTCTCTTACTTACCAAATTCCGTTAGGTATTACTCCTGAATATTTTTATCAAATTTATAGAAGTAGCTTAGTAGATATTTCTATAGAACCGTCAGACGATTTGCAATTAGTTTATGAAGGTGTGCCTACTGCTTTGCAAATAACTGCAAAACAATTTACTGTGACCGACATTACTGATCCAATTCTAGGAGAAGTGGGTGCATATTTATACACTTCCCCAGGTCAAGAAGGAATACTCCAAGCAAATGAAATGCCTCCCTTATGCAAAGATATTTGTACTTTTAAAAATATGACATTCTTTGCTAATACCAAAACCAAACAAAGATTGTTTTGTACTTTGATTGCATCTGGTTCTCCTAATGGCATTCAAATAGGGGATAGTATTACTATAAATAGCGAAACATATACTGCTGTAAGTTCCGCAAGTCCCGGAACAAATCAATTTAGAGTTTTTACATCTAGTGCAGACCCAGCAGAAAATATTAGAAATACTGCAAAATCATTAATCTATTCTATTAATAAATACAGTGCAACTATCAATGCATTTTATATGTCTGGATACAATGAATTACCTGGTAAAATATTAATAGAAACATTAAGTGCATCAGCAAATGAATTTGTATTTTCATGCTCAAGAACTGGAGTTTTTACTCCTATAAATTCTGCAAATACAATTACTTCATCAAATGACGAGTTCCCTAATAGAGTTTTCTTTTCTAAACTTCAACAACCAGAATCTGTTCCTATTGTTAATTACCTTGATTGCGGTAGTTCTAATGAAGATATACTTAGAATAATTCCTCTTAAAGATTCTGTTTTTGTTTTAAAGCAATATAGTATTTATAGAATTATTGGAGAAGATCCATTTTCTTTGCGTGTTTCATTGTTTGATAATGCAATTAATTTTTCAGCACCAGACACTGCTGTACTTGTAGACTCTACAATATATTGTGATACAGATCAAGGGCTTACTTCAATTTCTGATAATGGAATAGAAGTACTTTCAAGACCTATTGAAAATCTAATTGCAGATGCGAAAAATATCCAAGATTTTGAAACTACATCTTTTGGAGTAGGATATGATTTTGATAGAAAATATTTATTATTTTGCAAACGATATGAAACTGACACTCAAAGCACAAGAGGATTTATTTATAACTATTTTACAAATGCATGGACATTGTGGGAATTACAAAGAACTTGTGGGCTAGTAGGAAATAAAACTAATTTATTATTTATGGGTGATGCAAGTGGAAATTTATATTTAGAAAAAAGAAATTATAATATTGGAGATTATGCGGACAATGAATTTTCAGTAAATATTACTGGATATTCTGCATATACAGTGACTGTTTCTGATGCTTCAAATATAAAAGAAGAAATGATTTTAGAACAATCTGGACAGTATTCTATTATTATTTCTATTCTTGGGAATGTTCTTACATTAGAAGATGCGTATGAATGGAATAATGGAACTGCTATTGTATACGAACACATAGATATTTACGTTGAATGGTCTCAGCAATCAATGGAAAATCCAGGTATATTGAAACATTTTAGAGAAGTAACTGTATTCTTTAGATATGCTGATTTTGAAAGTTTTAATATTGGATTTAAAAGTAATTTTTCCAATGAAGCAGAATTTATTGAAATGTTTTTAAATCAATCTTCTGGAGCATGGGGAGAGTTTACCTGGGGAGAATCTACATACGGAGATGCAATAGTTGATAATTATGTTGATAGAACATACATACCTAAAAATTTATCAAGGGCACATATTTTATATCCAATAATAAAAAATGGAAAAGGCAGATCAAGATTTGCCTTTCAGGGGATGTCATTAGTTTATGAAAATATGAGTGAGAGATTTAGAAATGGCAGTCCTACCAGCAACTAAAAAGATCACACGAGCCGACTTGGGCAAAGATGCACCTGATTGGGTAAATAATTTGTTAGAACCATTAAACAGTTTTATTGAGCAAATCTATACTTCATTCAATAGAAACATTACTTTGCCAGAAAATGTTGCAAGTCAAATTATTACTGTAGAAATCAATACTACATCTTTATATTCAACTGGGGAATTCCCATCCGTAAATTTCAAAAGAACGCTTGCAAGAAAAGCAAATTTACTTATAATAGGGAAAGCTGTTGAGTCTGGAAATTCTAATTTTACTAATGGAGTTTTCCCTACTTGGGAGGATAATAACGGAACTATTGCAATAAACTATATTTCTGGATTAGCCAATTCTAAAAAATATTATTTTACTTTTTTACTTATATAGGAAAATGAAATGCCAAATATAATTGATGCTTCACAAAGACGACAAGATCAAGCCGAAATGCAAAACCCTATCTTGGGTGGTGGGCAGTCTGGTATTATCTCTCCGCAATCTCCACAAACAAATGCAAAATCAGTTGGGTCTGGTCAATTTACTAATTTGGCGGATTATATCACAGCTAATCAAGGTGCTTCTCAAAATTTAGGAAGTGCCATAGAATCGGATGTCCAAAATAAAGCATCTACAGCCCAAAATCAATTCCAACAAATAGTAAATCAAAACAAGCCCGTAGCACAAGAATTTGGACAAGCTCGTAGCACATTTCAAGATTATTTTAATAGACCTTCTTTATCTGAATCAGATGTTCAAAATGCTACTAATTTAAGAACTGGAAATACAAATTATCAAAATAAATATAATTCAGCAATTCAAAATATTAATACTGCCAAGACTGGGTATAATACTGAAAAACAAAATTTATCTAATTTAGGTCAGGGAAAAACTCTTACAAGTTACTTGAAAGGCTTTGGAGAAAACCCATCGGCAAAAACTATGGGAGAGGTTGGCTTGACTAGATTTCTAGTAAACCAAACACAGCCAGGGCAAAAAGCATTGCAAACAGCAAATACTATTGCTGAAAATATGCAGGCAAACCCACAAGCAGATATTCAAGAAATTTCTAATGCTTATAATCAAATTTCTCCTGAAGCATTGCAAAACTATTCTGATGCTCAAAGACAAAATTATATAGGTTCTTTAGGTACTATTGATAAAAATAGAGCAGGTAAAAATATTGCAAGTAAACTAGGAATAAATGATTTAACTGCAGAACAAAATAGCTATAAACAACAAATGCAAAATCTACAAAATGCAAGACAACAATATGAGCAAAAACAAAATGCTTTAAAAAATATTAATAATTTATCAAACGAGCAAATTAAACAATTATTACAAGAAGAAATAAACACATCAAAAGGACAACAAAGAACTGGTGCTGGTGCAATTGCTGGTTTTAGTGGTGCAGATCCAAATATGGTTTATAGTGGCGAACAAATGCTTATAGGTAATTCATATGCAGACCCAAATAAAGTAAATAGATCAAATCTTAGTAGTAGATGGGAATCTTCACTTCCTACTCTGCAACAACAACAATCTGATTATCAAAAAGCATTAGAGTCTAATAAATATAATCAATATCAATCTCAATTAGCAAATGCTAATACAGTTAGTTCTGCTTTAAATGAAAATGAAATAGCTAGATTACAAGCTTTACAGAAATTATCTGGTTGGGGCGGTTTAAATGAATTTTTAGGAGGTAATATATGAGCAAATTTTCGGAAATGTTTGGAAATGCTGGAAACTTAAATAATTATTTTGGTTCTTTTGGTAATTGGGCTGGAGGTGGGAATAGTGGTGATTTAGGATCACTTGCTACTATGGCTGGAGTTTATGGCTCTACTCCAATTCAATTACAAGATTTATCTTTTACTAATTATGCTTCTCCAACCGCATTTACCGCACGAGACATATATAATCCAGAAGAATTATCAGATACTGAATTAAAAGCTTTGCTAAATAATGAAAGATTAAACAGTTTATACGGCACGCAAGAAGATGTACTTTCTAAATTAGGGGATTACACGCAAGAAGGGATGTCTGCTATAGATAAAGCAAGACTTGCTGAAGTACAAAATCAAATTAATCAACAAAACAGAGGCAATCAAGAAGCAATAATTCAAAACATGGCTCAAAGAGGTTTGGCTGGTTCTGGTTCTGAACTTGCAGCTAGGCTTAATTCTCAACAAGGTGGGGCACAGGCTGGATATTTGGCTGGGACTGATATTGCAGGTCAGGCAGCACAAAGAGCATATGACGCATTACAGTCACAAGGTGCGTATGCTTCTCAATTGCAAGGACAGCAATATGGTCAAATGTCAAATGCAGCTCAAGCATCAGATATGATAAATAAGTATAACAATGAAATGAGCAATCAAGCAATGATTACAGATTATCAAAATAGACAAAATATTTCTAATATGAATACTGCTGCTGCTAATCAAGTCGCTCAACAAAATACGGAATTAGCAAACCAAGCTAGATTGTATAATATTACACAAAAACCAATGAATCAATATGCAATGCAATCTAATCAAGCATCAATGGCTCAACAAGGTCTTGGAAATCAGGCAAACATTTCTGCTCAAAATGCTGCTGGAAACATGAGCTTTTGGGGCGGATTACTAGGTTCTGGAATACAGGGTGGTGCTTATTATTATGGTAATAAAAAATCACCGACAGCACAACAACGAAATCCAAACGCAGGTGTTGGATCAGCATAGGAGATAACAATGCCAGCACAAGATTTTATAAAAGATAGATATGGAAATACAATATACGCAAATGAGCCTGGCTATCAAAAAGCATTAATAGAACAAAATGCAAAGCTTGCTGCAATGCCTGGCATAAATCCTGTTGCACAAACACAACAAGAATTACCAGTTTCTACTACACCGCAACCAAATCCATTAGGGGGTGCATTTTCTCCTCCAAGTATAAATCAAATAGATAAAGTAGCGACCACATTATTATCTGAAAATAAACAAGAACCTAGCATATGGGATAAAGTAAAAAATGATTATTTATCTCCTGTTGGAGAAAGTATAGGTAAATCTACAAAATATTTGGGAGATGTAGGACAATCTTTATATGAAGGTGCAAAAGGAACAGCATCTGATATTGGGAATTGGGCTGACCAAAATAGAGTGGGGCTTGGAGGATTTGCTACTGCTATTGGTGCTGGTCTTGCAAAACGTGATGCTGGAGAAGCATTGTCTAGGTATAATCAGTCTATCATACAAAATAAACAACAAAAACAAGAAGAAGAAAAATTTAAAATGGCTACTGATAGTAGTCATCCATATAATCAGCAATTTAGAGAACTATTTGCAAAAATGCTACCAGATGTAACCGCAAAGCTAGGTGAACGATTTGGACAAATGACAGTGCAAAATTTTAAAGATGCTGGTCTTACAGATTTGCTAGATGTAACACAAAAACAAATCGAAATTTCAAAAAATGATTCAAACTCACCTATTAGTAAACGAACAAGAGATATGGCAAGTTCTCAATATGGAATTGAAATACCAGAAAATTATTCTGCAAACGATGTTCCTAGGTTTCTTGAAGCATACAAAACTCAAAATGAATTAACAAACAAACGAGAAGAAATAGGCATTAAAAAAGGTAAATTAGAAGTAGAAACTGGTAAAGCCTTATCTGATAAAGAAAATAAAGAAAATTTATTAAAAATTAAACAAGCAGAAGAATTAAGAAATCAGCAAATGTTTGAACCACAATTAAAAGAACAAAAAGTAAAAGCAGAAGTTGCAAGTCAAACTCAAGAAAATCAAATAAAAACAAGTCAAGAAAATTTAAAAAAACTTGAATTTGCAAATAAATCTTTAGACCCAGCATCTGATTTATCCAAACAAGCTAAAAATAATTTCATAAAAACAAACAAAAAATATTCATATTTGATTGCTCCAGATATGTCATACAATGATATAAAAGAAATTGAAACAAAAGTAGTACCAGATTTAATAAAATCAGAAAAAACAAATGCTACGTCACTTCAACGACAAGCAATGCAATCAAATGCAATGAAAACTGTTCAAGCAATTAGAGATAAAAATGCAAACTATCGAGCTGGATTAATTAATAAGCTAGGATATGCCAGACTAGGAGAAACAGCACAACATAATAGAGCAATGGAAGAATTGCAAAATAAAAAATTAAGTGATAAATATGCAGATACTTATATTTCCGAAGGAGAATTGGGAAATCAAGGCTTAACTAAACAAACAATAGGTAAAAAATTAGAACAAGGTGCTGGTGCAAGAGAATTAATAAGAAATTCTAATATTATTATGAATAAAATTGATGATGTTGGATTTAGTGATGTTGCTGGTTTAACTTCTTTATCTGGAGAACTTCAATCATTATATACTAATATTGGATTAGATGTAAAACAGAATAAAGCATTGGGAGCGTATGACCAGGGCGTAAGAGATTTACTAAGCGAACTTGCAAAAAATCCAACAAGTACTTCCGCTTTAGCTAAAAAGAAAATGGTAAAAGGTCAATATAAAGCAGTAATTGATACTATAAACAATGCTTATAAATCAAAATCAATTCAGCAAAAATGGGATGAAAGAGTTGGTTCTCCAGTTGATTATACTTTAAAATTAAATAGAGCTGTTATAGATAATGATCCTGAAGCAATGCAAGAGTTTTCTGATTTAGGATATGAAACAGATGATTTATTAAAAGCATATAAAAATAGTATGCCTTTAAAAAGGAAAGGTGAATAATAATGCCAGCATTAACTAAAGAACAAGAAGAAAACTTTAAAAAAGCATATTCTAAAAACACTATTCCGCAATCAAAAGCTAATGTTCAGTTAGAAGAAAAACTTCCATATTCCGATATGAAAACTCCAGATCAATTTACCAAGATAGAATCAGCATTGATTGGGCTTGGAAATACCATGGGATTGGGTGAAACATTAACTCCAAAAGCAATTCAATTTTTGTATAACAAAAAAACTGGATTAAATATGCCAGACGATAAAGCAAGAGAAATGTCTGATAAAATATTTAACCAAGCCTACGAGCAAAATCCAGTTTCATACGGGACAGGAAGAGTTGCTGGTGAAATTGGTGCTGGAACTGGAGTGTCTGCTGCTGCTGGTGGACTTACTAAGGCTGCACAAGCATTCCCAAAAATAGCTGGTGCTGTTGAGAAATTTGCTGAGCCAACAATATATGGTTCTATTAGTGGAGGCTCTACTGCATTACGTGGTGGCAATATGCAAGATGTTGCGGAGAGTGCTGCCCTTGGTGGTGCATTGCCAGCAGCAGTTCCAAAAGCAGCACAAATGATTAAAAATGCTCCAGGTAAAATTCGAGATGTAGCAAAAGGTGCTACTCGATTTTTTACAGGCACTACAAAAGAATTGGCTGATTTTATAGATACTAATCCTCAAATAGCAAAACAA
>JACCDP010714194.1_pt1 | contig 18146 bp, 12 predicted proteins | sample 7445841 | NCBI WGS metagenome assembly JACCDP01 (sample SAMN15323441, study PRJNA562643) | freshwater metagenome | isolation source: river surface water | place: USA:Blue River Watershed | collected 2017-08-17
CCTCGAGATCGGCCCGCTCCTTAAGGAGTATTGGTTCGATAACACGAAGCGTTACGAAGAGGTCATGGAGCAGCTTCGCAAGGATCTGTTCGCCTCCTGATCGCGGATGGTCGCGGAAGCCACAGTCGCCTCTGAGCATCGGGCTGATCGCCGGGTGCGGAACCTTTACCACATGCTGCTCTATGTGTGGGGGCGGTACGATAAGGACTTGGCCGATAGCGCCCGGGAAGTGGGCTCCGAAGGGGAGATTTCCTCGCTGCCCAATCTCTTCGCCCACGTCCTGAGCGAAGCCGTCTCGCATCAGCTGCGCCGCGGGCTGTATCGTGATTACCAGCCCAAGGAGGAGTCGGGCCCGCGCATCCGCGGCCAGCTCCAGGTCGGCCCGTCCGTCGGTCGGATGCTCTTCCGCCAAGGCCTCGCCCAATGCGTCTTCGACGAGTTCAGCCCGGACACGCTCCATAACCGGATCATTAAGACGACCTTGCTCCGCCTCCTCCGGGAAGGCGGCCTGGAAGAGAAGATCGCCTTACGGGTGCGGCTGCTCTTGCCGCGCTTGGGCGAAGTCAGCGAGCTGGACCTACGCCGCCGGCATTTCTCCGAGGCACGCCTGCATCGCAATAACCGCGAATACGGCCTGCTTTTGGACATCTGCCGTTTCATCTACGAAGAGGCGATGCCGACGCCTCACGGCGAACATGAGATGACTTTCCGCGCCTTTGCGGGTGACTGGTTCAAGCGCAAGGGCCGGCTCTTCCAGAATTTCGTCAGCCGTTTCTATGAGTTGCGCGCCGCGGATGCCGGCTGGGAGGTCCAGACGTCGGGTACGACCTTTCAGCACCCGTTGAAACCAGCGACCCCTTCGGAGGGTGCTTATCTGCAGCGTCTGGAGGCGGACGTGTACGTGACCCATCGCTCCGGTCGGAAGGTCCTGATCGAATGTAAATTCTACGGGAAACCCTTCGCCTCCAAGCCCAAGCGTCGGACGGAGAAGGATGACGAGCTCTCAGACGAGGATGTCGGCGCCGAGCCGGAGGCTCCCGGTCGCAAGATCTCGAATGAGCACCTCTTGCAGCTAGGTGCCTACATGGATGGTCTCACCCGCAAGGAAGGTGCCCAGGGGGTGGAGGGCCTGCTGCTTTACGTCCAGCCGGATGACCAGCCGTTGAGCGCCGATTTCGTCCGCGAGGGGGTGAAGGGTGTGTCCCAGTCGCTCCGGGTCCGGTGCCTGGACCTGACCAAGCCGTGGGATCAGGTCGAAGCCGACCTCCTCGGTTACCTAGGGTGACGGATTATAATACAGCCTCGTAGATTCTACGGTTCGGGGCGCCGAAACTCTTGCGAGCGAGACGGGCGGAGGGCATAGTGCGGCCTCCCCCGCCTTTCGTCATGTCGCCCGACCAAATCACCCCCGAAATCCTCGCCCAACTGGAAGCCAAGTTGCTGGCGTTGCTCCCTGCCGATGGCACGACCATCGGGAATGGCACTGCCGCCAAGGAGATGGCTGTCGGAGAGGCGGTCTACGAGCACGTGAAGGCCTCCTTGCTGGCCAAAGGTGTCATTGCGAAAGGGCAGGGCAGGGGTGGCAGTATTCGTCGAGCCAACGTAGCCAAGGACGAGTTCTTTGACCCGAAGGAGGTCACTTCCGTGGCTCCGCTGAATCTCAACGCCCCGGGCGGCAAGGCGCCGAAGGCTCCTAAAACCGAAGCACCGGCGGTGCCGTTCACCCAACACCGCCATGCGGATGCGACGCGCAAGAACCTCCCGCCCGCCGGCGGCGATGCGCAACAGGAAGTCGGGCAGGAGCAGAAGATCGTCTACGCCTTCGACCCGCACCGCTCGCCTGAGCTACGTTTCAACGGACAGATCGGCCGCCTCAAGGACCTCCTGGTGAAGGCGACGCAGGAGAAACTGAGTGCCGAAGAAGCTGCCGAGTTCGCTAAGCTCATCGAATCCGAGCAGCCCTGGCTCGAATGGGCCGGTAAGCGGGAGAACCCGAACTTCTCCGTCGACCCCGTCGCCTTACATATCCACGAGCGCGTCTCCGCGGAAGCCATCCTCCGCGCCATTCGCCGCGAGGACATCCAGCGAGACATGTTCCTGAGCGATCAGTTGTCGCCACGCGAAGCGAAGGCGTATTACCAGCATGACGAAGCCTGGACCAATCGCCTCATCCTCGGTGATTCGCTTCAGGTCATGACCTCCCTCGCCAAGCGCGAGAACCTCGCCGGCAAGGTCCAGATGATCTTCATCGATCCTCCTTACGGGATTAAGTTTTCCTCCAACTGGCAGAATGAGGTCAACGACCGTACGGTTCGCGATAAAGACGAAGATCTGACTCGTGAGCCCGAGATGATTCGGGCTTACCGAGATACCTGGACCCTGGGGGTCCACTCGTATTTGAGTTACCTTAAGCAACGCATAAAGGTGGCGCGAGAGCTTCTTGCAGATTCGGGCAGCGTTTTCGTCCAGATTTCTGACGAAAACGTCCACCGAGTCCGAATCATTTTAGACGAAATTTTCGGTAGTGAGAACTGCTGCGGCGAAATCATTTTTGTTAAATCTGCAGGACTCTCCCAGAGCCTCCTTCCGAACTGTTTTGATATTCTTATTTGGTATGCTAAAGATGTCAGTAAGGTAAAGTTTCGTCAGGTTTATTCCGAGAAGACCGTGGAAGATGGCTCTGCCGAAAATTATAAGTGGGCACTTTCGCCATCTGGTCTTGGACGATCGTTTTCGGACCCTGGGACGGTTGGAGAAGACGCTGTCTACCAGCCGTGTGATTTCACCTCGCAAGGTAACCCAAGCATCCCGTTTGAATTTCAAGGGAAGACATATTCTCAGCGTTGGAAAACTAACCTCGAAGGATTGAGGAGGGCCGCATCAGCCGGTCGTATACACGTAGCAGAGAATAGCCTAAGATACATTCGTTTTGTTAAGGATTTCCCGGTGATGCCATTCACAAAACTTTGGGGTGACACAGGCACGGGAAGTTTCACAGATAAGAAGCTCTATGTTGTACAGACGGGCGTGAAGACGATTCAGCGTTGCATGCTGATGACGACCGATCCTGGCGATTTGGTGCTGGATCCTACCTGCGGCTCCGGAACGACAGCTTATGTAGCGGAGCAATGGGGACGCCGGTGGATCACCATCGATACCTCTCGCGTGGCGGCGTCCATCGCCCGCCAGCGCCTCATGACGTCGACGTTCGAGGTCTATAAGGTCAAGGACCCGGTGGTCGGCATCGATCCGACCGCCCCGATCAATCCGTCTTACGGCTTCGAGTATAAGACGGTGCCGCATATCACGTTGAAATCCATCGCACGCAACGTCGGCTTGGACCCGATTTTCGAGCGCCATGAGGCTATCCTGGCTCAGAAGCTCCAGGCGGCTAATGAAGCGCTCGCCGGCGTGACCGACACACTGCGGGCCAGCTTGGTCGCGAAGCTTGCAGCTAAGTTCCGCACAGAAGGCGCTCGTGCGATCACGGATGCGGATTTGCGCCGCTGGTTACTGCCGCGCACGGATAAGGCACTCCTTAACTTTGGCACGGCGAGCCAGAAGAAGGATTGGGCCGCCTCGATCCCCCCAGAGCCGCAGTGGCGCGAGTGGGAAGTGCCGTTCGACATCGATACCGATTGGCCGCAGGCCCTGCAGGAGGCCGTGAAGGCCTTCCGTGAGGCTTGGCGCGCGAAGATGGACGAGGTCAATGCCGCCATCGCGGCCAGTGCGGAGCAGGAGGAGCTCGTCGACCAGCCGATCGTCATCAAGGGCGTCACGCGCGTGACGGGCCCCTTCACGGTCGAATCCGTGCGCCCGCCGGAAATCAGCGCCGACCCGGCCAAGCCCGACGCGGCCGATGGTTCGCCGATCGGCGGCGCTCCGGCCGGCAACCTGCCGACCTTCGAGCCCGAGGAGGAGCGTAACCTCTCCGCCCATGTGGATCGCATGCTTTCGCTCCTCAAGCAGGACGGTATCACGTTCCTCGGTAATAAGCATATCAGCCTGACGCGCCTCGACCGCGCTGATCACCCGATGATCCATGGTGAAGGCGAGTACACGCCGGAAGGCGCGGCCGAGCCCCGTAAGGTGGCTATCGTCATCGGTCCGGAGCACGGCGCGGTGCCGCTCTTCTTCGTCGAAGAGGCGATGCGTATCTCGTACAAGCGTGGTTACGACGACTTGGTCATCGCGGGCTTCTCCTTCGACGCTTTCGCCCAGGAGTGCATTCAGACGAACAACGAAGACAAGAACTCGAAGTTGGCCATGCACATGGCCCAGATCCGTCCGGACGTGACCATGAAGGACCTGCTCAAGAAGACGAACAAGGTGGAGCAAATCTTCACGGTCTTCGGTCAGCCGCGTAGCCGCGTCGAGTCTATCGAGGGAGGCGAATTCCGCGCCACGCTCGAAGGCGTCGATATTTATGACCCGGTGGCCAATCAGATCGTCTCCAGCGGGGCCGAAAAAGTAGCCGCCTGGTTTGTCGACACGGATTACGACGGCAAGGTCTTCTGCGTCTGTCAGGCCTTCTTCCCGGATAAGTCCGCCTGGGAGAAACTGCAGCGCGCCCTCAAGGCGACCATCGCGGAAGAGGAATGGTCCAAGCTCACGGGCAAGGTCAGCCTCCCTTTTAAGAAGGGTAAGACTGGCCTGGTGGCCGTGAAGGTCATCGACCCCCGCGGCAACGAAGTCATGCGCATCCATCGCCTCGCCTAAGGTCATGCCTCCTCCCCCCAGCCAACTCCCCGTCCAGGTCCCGGTCGATGAGCCGATCCTGAACAAGCCGTACGACGTGCCGGAATGGCATTGGGTCTACGGTGCTGACGGTGTCGCGAACAAGATGCCCGGCCGTCGTCCGGCCGCGTACTTCTGGTCGGGCCGCCAGGCTGGTGATAGCCAGGGGGGCTTGGAAGGTATCGAAGCCGACGTCGGCTCGGAACGCCTGACGCTCGTCAACGCCCTTCGTCAGGACGTCGCCAAGTGGCGCGCCTCCGGCTATGAGAACGCCACCGTCACCACCAAGAAATTGCTGGCCCACTGGCACGACAAGAACCGCCCGCGTCGCTTCTTCTTCTGTCAGCTCGAGGCCGTCGAGACCATCATCTACCTGCGCGAGATCCTGGCCAGCGGCCGCAAGCCGCGTTGGAATACCGTCGTCTCGCCGGACGACTATCACCGGCTCACTAAGGAGGTCTTGCAGCAGCTCTCGGGTAAGATCGAAGGCGACGACGGCGTCGCCACGACGACCTTACCCCTGACGCTGGCCGATCAGCCGAACGACCCCAAGCTTAAGGCGCTGGTGCGGCACGGCTGTAAGATGGCGACCGGCTCCGGCAAGACGATCGTCATGGGGATGCTCATCTCCTGGGCGTTTTGCAATCGGGGCGCCGTCCCGGGCGACACCCGCTTCCCTTCAGCCGTCCTGGTCTGCTGCCCTAACCTGACCGTCAAAGAGCGTCTCGAAGTGCTCAAGCCTGACTCGAAGGAGTCGAACTACTACACCGAGTTCAACATGGTGCCGAACAACATGCTCGGCCTCATGGCGGTCGGCAAGGTCGTCGTCACTAACTGGCACGTGTTCCAGCCGGAATCGCCGCACGCCGAAGGTGGCGCCACCTACGCGGTCGTCGATAAGGGTGAAGAGGGTGACGATGCCTTCTCCCGCCGCGTGCTCAAGGAACTCTATGGCCGCGGCGAAATCATGGTGCTCAACGATGAAGCCCACCATGCCTACCGCCCCAAGCCGGTCATCGATGACGAAGCCGAAGGCGCCGTCCTCGGCCTTGCGGACAAGGAAGAACTTAATGAAGCCACCGTCTGGGTCGGCGGCCTCGACCGGATCAACCAGGCGGTCGGTATCGGCGTCTGCGTCGATCTTTCCGCCACGCCGTTCTACCTCGGCGGCACGGGACACGTCGAAGGCTCGCCCTTCCCCTGGCTCGTCTCGGATTTCGGCCTGGTGGACGCCATCGAGTCCGGCCTGACCAAGATTCCCCGCCTCCCGGTCGAAGACCAGACCGGCAAGCCTAGCCCGCAGTTCTTCCACCTCTGGGAGCACATCAAGAGCAAGTGCGCCCCGGCCGAGTTGGTCCGCGGCAAGCCGAAGCCCGAAGCCGCTTGGCGTGAAGCCGAGGCCGCCCTGCAGATGCTGACCTCGCAATGGAAGGAGCGCTTCGACGCCATGCAGGCCGCGCAGGCAGGCCAGAACTACATCCCGCCGGTGATGATCGTCGTCTGCGACAACACCCACATGGCCGAATACTTCTTCGAAAAGATCTCCGGTGAGAAGATGGTCGAGGTCGACGCCGAAGGCGAAGAGGGCGACGACGACGAGGCCCCGCTCCCCAAGGCCGCGGGCAAGCGTAAGCTCCGCCGGACCTATAACCCCTCTTCCGTAATTTTCCGCGAACTGGCCAACACGGCGGAGAAGCAGGTGACGGTCCGTATCGACAGCGGCCTGCTCAACGAGGCCGAAGCGGGCGCGGGTTCCTCCAAGGACAAGGAAGCCCAGAAACTGCGCGAGCTCATCGCGACCGTCGGCAAGAAGGGCAAGCCGGGCGAACACATCCGTTGTGTCGTCTCCGTGCAGATGCTCACCGAAGGCTGGGACGCCAATAACGTCACCCAGATCCTCGGCCTGCGCGCCTTCGGGTCGCAGCTGCTCTGCGAACAGGTCGTCGGCCGAGGCCTGCGCCGGCTCAGTTACGACGTCGGCCCGGACGGCAAGCTCGAGGCCGAGTACGTCGACGTCTACGGCATCCCGTTCTCGATCATCCCGTTCAAGGGTCGCGAAGAAGGGAAGAAAGAGCCTAAAGACAAGCCGACCAACCTCGTCATGGCCTTGCCGGAGCGCGCCTCCCTGGAGCTCAAGTTCCCGAACGTCGAAGGCTACGTCTTCCAGCTCAACCGCGAGTACATCAAGTGCGATGTCTCTCGGGTCGAGCCCATCGAGATCAAGGTCACGACCGCGCCGAACGAGATTTTCGTCCAGCCGCTCGTCGGCCTGCAGGACGGCGTCATCGGCGGGGCGAACTTCGAGAGTAAGAAGCACACCCGCGAGGAATTCTACGCCGCGACGCACATCGACCAGATCCTGATGTGGATCGCCAAGGAGATCACCGATAACCTGACGAATCCGCAGCTGGATAGCTCGGAGAAGTTCCGCCGGACCGCGCGGCACCAGCTCTATAAGCCGGTGCTCGACGTCGTGAAGAAGTACGTGGCCACCCGCATCAACTTCAACGGGGTCGATCAGCGCGAACTCGCGCTCGAAATGTACTTCAAGCGCGTTATCCAGCTCCTGACCGTGGCCATCCGTCCGGATACGGAGTCGGGCGAGCCGCCGCTCCTGCCGGTGCTCAACCACTTCGCTCCGTTCGGCTCGAGCGCCGACGTGCATTTTCCGACCAAGAAGGCCTGCCACCCCGTCAAGAAGAGCCACGTCAATCTCGTGGTGCTCGATTCCGACGAGTGGGAGAAGTCCGCCGCCCAGCAGCTGGAGCTCTCGGATGAAGTCGTCGCCTTCGTGAAGAACGACCACCTCGAGCTCACGATCCCGTACACCTACGACGGCATCAAATACAACTACCTTCCGGATTTTCTCGTTCGGATGAAGTCGGGCCTGAACCTTATCCTTGAGGTCAAGGGACAGATCCGCGACAAGGAGCCGCATAAGATGGAAGCCGCCAAGCGCTGGGTCGACGCCGTCAACAACTGGGGTCGCCTCGGCACCTGGCACTACGCGCTCACCCTCGATATCAACGAGATCCCCGCCATCCTCCTCGAAGCCGCGGCCAAGGAGGTCAAGCCACCCCGCGCGGGCTGATTGCCAGAGCTACCTCAAGTCATGTGGGTGTTCGGCGTTTTTCTTGGTTTAGTGTTCTTTTTCGGAGGGTTCTATTGGGCGGTGGGGCTGGCCGTGCTTGGTCATTTGTTCGCCGGCCCCTGGGCGGCCATTGCCGGCTGGATCGCGGGCTTCTATCTCGATGAAAAAGCCGGCCGTATTAAATAGTATCGTAGGATAAAACAGGTTGGCTGCCTGGTCTGGGGGCTCTATCTAAGTGACATCCCCTATGAATACCTCAGGACCTATCTACAGTCATATCAAGGCTACCCTCCAGAAGGACGGTAAGACTCTGGCCTACGGCCCCGAAGACCTGCGCTGCATCGAGGCCACGCTCGCCGACCTGGTGAAGCCGCTTGATGCGAAGAAGGACAAAGCGACCGCCGAGAACCTCGGCCTGCTCCTCGGCAAGATCCAGTCGGGCAAGACCAAGTCCTTCATCGGCCTCATGGGCCTCGCCTTCGAGAACGGCTTCGACGTCGCCGTCGTGCTGACCAAGAATTCCGGTGCGCTCGCGGAACAGACCACCAAGCGCCTGGCCGCCACCTTTGCCAGTTTCGAAGGCCGCATCTTCGCGCACGACATCATGCATGTCGGCCGTCGCGGGATTCCCGATTACGTCGCTTCCCAGAAGCTGATCTTGGTCGTCAAGAAGCAGCACACCAACGTCAAGAAAGCGATCAAGCTGCTCACCGATTCGACCTCGCTCTTCAAGGATAAGCACATGCTCTTCATTGATGACGAGGCGGATACCGCTTCGGTTAGCTATGTCGGCAAAGAGGAAAAGGTGGAAATGGCCTTGGTGGCCAAGCTCGTGAATGACCTCCGCTCCAAGGCCAAGAACGCCTTCTTTTTACAGGTCACTGCGACCCCTTACTCCTTGATGATGCAGAACGAAGGAGAGGCCATCGAGGGACGGGAGGACCTGTTGTCGCTTAAGCCTAAGTTCGTCCAGCTGGTGCCGGTCCACCCTGATTACGTAGGCTCAGACTATTATTTCGATCGTTCCAAAGACAAGGCACACCCTGCTTCCAAGCTCTACTGCGAAGTATCTTCGGAGGAGCTGGAACTCCTCAAGGAGGAGCCCCACCGCCGTGGCTTCAAGGTCGAGACTGATTGCCTGACTTCGCCTAAGATCGCCAACGTCCGGGCTGCCGTCGCGCGCTTCATCGTGGCGGGTTGCGTCCGTCGTCTGCAGCAGACGGCCAAGGGAGAGCCCAAGTTAGGCCATTTCGCCCTGCTCATCCACACGCAGGCGGCCATCAATGCGATGGTCTGGCAGCATCGCTTGGTGCAGCAATTGGTCGACGATCTCCTGGCGGCCGAGCGCAATGGCAAGTTCTCCTCGATCAAGGCGTTGTTCGACGAGGCCTACGATAATCTAGCCGTTTCCGTAGGCTTGGCCAACCTTGCGATGCCGAACCGCGACCTGGTGATCGAGTATGTCCAGACCGCGCTCCAGCAGAAGTGGGTCAACGTCCTCTGCGTCAACTCCGATGAGGATGTCGAAGACATGCTCAGCACGGTCAGCGGCGAGCTCCGCCTGGACGCGCCTCTTACGATCTTCGTCGGCGGGCAGTATCTCGACCGTGGTGTGACCATCTCGGGATTGATCGGCTTCATCTACGGCCGTTCGCCGAAGTCTTTCCAGCAGGACACCGTGCTCCAGCATTGCCGCCAGTTCGGTTTCCGCCCCCCGGAAGACATGGCGGTCACGCGTTTCTATACTTCCTGCAACATCCTTGGCGCCCTCCAGCGCATGCATCGCACGGACGTGCTCCTGCGTAAGCGGATCGAACAAGGCCGCTTCTTCGAGGGCATGAAGATCCTCGAGAAGATGGCCGCCGACGGCATCAAGTTCTGCGGCTACAACAAGATCAAGGCCTCCAAGGTGAACTGCGTCGACGAGGAGTCCCGCATTCTGCCGCAAGGTTTCGACACCGTAAGCACGACGGATCTCAAGAAGATCAACAAGGACATCGAAAAGATGCTGGCCAAGCACGGCATCACGCCGGGAGGCAAGGAGGACTCGGCGGTGCTGGCCTTGGAAGAAGCCCAAGAGATCGTCCGACTGACGGGCGCCAGCATCGGCGGCTTCACCGAAGGCTTCGAGTCGACCTGGGATGTCGCCGACGTCCAGGGCCTGCTGAAGACGCTGGCCGACGTGGATGAAGATTCCCCCAAGGAACGCATCAGGGATAAGGTAGGAGTATTGGTACGCTGGAACCGCGAACGCCCCTATGAGGCCGTGCCGACGGACACTCCGGACAATCCTCGCAAGGACACCGATCCTGCCCGGCAGATGGCCCGCAAGTATCCGGTGCTGCTGCTCTTGCAGCAGCGCGGCGTCGAAGACGGCTGGCATGGCGGCCCGTTCTTCTGGCCGGTCTTGTTCCCGCCCGCCGGCGGCCAGGCCTGGATGTACGCCATCGGCACCAAGAAGAAGAAAGTCTGAGTCGTCATGGCCATCGACCGGGATTTGCGAGACCGTATCGAACTGGAGCAGGACGGCTATCGGTCGGCTCGTTGCTTAAGCGAAGCCGCCGACTGGCTGTTTTGGGACAATAACATGGAGCGGGCGATGCAGGCGGGTTACTTCGAGCGTACCGACAACGGCACCTTGAAACCTTCTTACTACTACAAGCTAACCCCCAAAGGGAGGGGGATGCTGAAGCGGGCCGGCGCGGGGTTTACGTATGGTGACGCGAAGAGGAGGAAGCCAATTTATTACCAAAAGAACGGCAGCTGGCATGCTCGTTCGGTCAAGGTTACCCCGAAAGAACGACGCGAACTCGCCGCCAGACTGTTGGTAGCCTTCAAAGTCTTGGTCACCGCACAAGGCGCCCATGACCAGTTGGCTTTGGAAAAGAAAGGGTGGTTTCCGAGCAAGACAACTTCTCCGAGCGGCTCACTTGTGGACGCGGGTTTGGTCGAGCAGATGAATCGCGGCAAGGACAAGGCCGTATATTATTATCGACTCACTGCCCGTGGCAAAAAGGCCCTTGTCAGAGTGCGCATGCAGGCGCTTTTGCGTGAGCAGGCCGCGGAACGCCGTCGGCTCCCGGGCAGCATCGACGTCCGCGATTGGCGCGATCTTCCAGGCTGGCAGGACTAATCAGCACGATAACCCAGCGCTTTCCGACGGGCCACTATCATCTTCAAAGCCTGCGCGGCCTTAGCCTTTGTTGGATAGGTGCGGGCTAACTGTCGGGCATTCCCGATGGGGTAGGGCGTGTTGCCGCGATACATCCGCTCCAGGTCGACGGTCCTGGTCCGGAGTTCACGCCCGACGACCTGGCCCTCCCATCGGCGATACAGGCATCGCCGGACGGATTGCTTGAGGGTAACGACCAGGCGGACGGGCATCGGGGCAGGGTTCTCCCCGACAAGATGAAGGCAAGCCGGGGATTTCCAGTCCCTGGGCATTATTATAATTAGTAGAAGCAGGCCGGGGTTTGACCCGGCGTCCGGGTTGAGTCATGACAGCTCATACCCCATGCCCCTATTCGTCCATATCACGGATAATTGCGCCAAAGACGCGAAGTCTGTCGGCAGTCACGACGCGTTGCTCGACCTGGTCGACAAGATCGAACAAGAGCAGCGCTTCGAAGGCCTTTTCGAGACTGCGGCCAATAGCCCCTACCGGATTCGTAACAGTCTTAGCCCCCGCAAAGAGTCACGGCTAATCGCCCGCGAAGTCGAAGTGGGTGAGCACAGCGTCCTGGTCATGCTGGGCATCATGAGCGTGAGCCATCGCGACTACGAAAAGTTCAAGGTCTCAGCCCGTGAGGGCCTGGCCACGAATTTTGACGACGCCTACACCGAGACGGAACTCGCGACCATCGTCCAGCGACGGCTGATGTCCGATCCGGTGCCTGAGAAGCCCGCCCCGACCGCGGTCGAGTACGACATGATCTTTTCGCCGCTTTCCGAGGCCATCAGTGATGTGTCGATTTGCGAGACACGTGATTGGATGGAGTCCTTCGGAAGCAAGGAGGCCGAAAATCGCCGCGAGACCATCTTCAATGCCTTGGGAAGCCTCAGGGGGGACGATAAGGTCGGCGGTGCGCTGCATGCCGTCGATAATCTGCAGATCTGGAGCCGGCTTTTCGAGGTGCGTCCCGAAAGCGGCGCCGATCAGGCCCTCGTGCAGATGCGTTTGCTGGTCAAAATCGGCAAGGAGGGGGAAATCCGCAAAGACGTGGATCCCGCGGTCTTGGCGCTCATGGATAAGCCGCCACCGGCTCACGAGACATCGACCGAACCAAACTCGACCCCTGCTTCAAGGAGTTCCATGGCCACATGCACTCTTTGCTCCCATCGGAGAGCCGAAAGCGTTTCGACCGGAGCGCACGGGTGACCTATCCGGTCTTCCGTAAACTGTGGGAAGGTAAATTCGGACAATCGCCGGAAGCCCGTCGAAACTATGATTCCGCGGTCTCCTGGCATGTCATCCGGAGTTACATCAAAGGTATGGATCCGGAACGGCTCTTTGAGTCCGCGGACTATGCGGATTTCCATGCTAAACAGAAATCCGTCTCCGATGAGACTTACCAGCTGGTGGAGCGTAACGTCTGGCCCTGGTACCGAGACCTCTGCGACGAACGCTCTCTCTGGGATGATCAGGACCTTACACGGCATCTGCTTGAGAAGGAAGTCGTGCTCCCCGACTTCACGGCCATCTTCTGCGACGAGGCCCAGGACTTCACGCGTTCGGATCTGGAAATTCTGTTCCGTTCTTCCACCTTTGCGCACCGCCGCGTCGATCGCGGACAACTGAATAAAGTGCCTTTCGTCTTCGCTGGCGATCAGTTCCAGACCATCAATCCGACGGGCTTCCGCTGGGAGGCTATCAAGGCGATGTTCGTGGCGAAGTTCGTCCGTTCGCTTTCGCCGGGCGTCCGCGAGTCTGCAGCCAAACTGAATTATAAGGTGCTGAACGTGAATTACCGTTCGACCGCCAATATCGTCAAGTTCTGCAACCTGGTGCAGGCCCTGCGTGCCCGTCTCTTCGGGCTGACGGATGTCTTGCCGCAGAAGAGCTGGACCGGCGAGGCTGGTGCCCCGTCCGTAACGGCCATCAATCCTGACGACTCCCGCTTCTGGGAGGAAATCCGCAAGAACAAGGTCGCGGTCATCGTGCCATGCGGCGAAGAAGGCGAGCGCGACTATATCGAGAATAATCCGACGCTGAAGCGTCACGTCAAATACGTCAACGGCTCGCCGGACATCTGGGTTCTCAGCACCTCGCACGCCAAGGGGCTCGAGTTCCCCGTGGTGGTGGTCTACGGGTTCGCCCATGAGACGGAGGCTAAGCTGGTGATGGAAGCGATGGCCCCGGGAGGCGATAAGGCTGACGAGAAGAAGGAGCTCAGCATGCAGTACTTCCTGAACCGACTGTATGTGGCTGTCAGCCGAGCGAAGAGCCGACTGATCATCGCCGATGACGAGAAGGAATTCAAAGGGTTCTGGTCTTTTGCGATGAATACTTCGCCCCAAGCCGTCGGCCAGATCTTGGCGAATATCCGGGAAGGGGAGGCGATCTGGCGCAGCGAAGTAGGTCAGATGCTCTTCGCGACCAAGGTTGAAATCACGGAACGCGTTCGCGCCGACGACCAGCTGGCTCAGGCTGAATCGATGATGCAGAAGGCCCGGGCGGCCGAAGCCGGTTACCTCATGGGCCTGGCCGCCAATGCGTTCCAAGACCTCGGCAAGATGGAGCAGGCCGAACGTTGCCGCGGCGAAGCGCATTTCTTCGAAGGAGCTTTCGCCTCTGCCGCGGAGCACTTTATCCTCGCGAAGGACTCCCGCGAGGCGCTGCGTTGCTTCTGGCTGGCTGGGCCGGTCGAGCATGCCGAACGCATCGTGGAACTAGGCGTCAACTCCGTCGACCTGAAGGGAGACGTCCGGGTCATCGCCGCCGAGTTCATGTTGAATGCGAAGGTGAAGAATCCTACCTTTGCACAAGGTGCGGCGGTCTTGAAGGCCGTGTCCCGCTCCGAAGGCCTCACGCAGATCACCCACGCCAAGGAAAGCGTGCGCTGGCGGGAGTTCGTGGATTTCGTCGAGGTCAAGCTGGCGGCGTTGAGCTCGGGCGCGGCTGACTGGGTCGAGTTGCTGAGTTCGCTTGAAGCCATCCATGTTGCGCAGCCGGACTGGGCGTCGGCGAGCATGCTCGCGTCCGCTTGTTTCCGGGCGGAACGCTGGCCCCAGGCTGCGATGTACTTCGAAAAAGCGAATGCGACCAAGAGCCGTGAGTACGCCTTGGCGAAGGCTCGCTCGACCGCTTATCCCGAACGCTTGGCCTTCCTCGAGCAGCTTGGCCAGCATGACGACATCATCCGTGATAAGCAGGCTAGCCGGACACCCGATGACTTGCTGAAGCCGGAGCACCACCGGGCGATCATGAAAGCCTACCTGGCCAAGAAGATGCACCGGGAAGCCTTGGGCGCGGCCTTGCTGGCTCGTCATGCGGCCGGCGTCGTCGAAGCGGTGGAAGCGCTCAAGGATTCAAGGGAAATGCTTCCTGCGGCCCTCTGCCTGCTGCTGGGCTGGGGTGCCCATGGCGAAGATACGGTCAAGCGGCAGCTTACGGTCCTTCGCCATAAGGCCGATGCGTTCGACTATGGCTACTTGCTGAAGTGTCCTCGCCTGAAGGAGTATGCCGACGCCTCTCCGCTGGAGGCCGATCGTCTGGTCCTGCAACTGTTGGCATCGAATCCGGCCTTGGTCGCCTATGACCGAACCAGCGCGACGACGCCCTTCCGGCGCAACTACCTCAAGGAGCTCATCGATAAGACTTATTATCGTGAGGCCGAGAAATCTAAGGATAACTTCACGCTCGCCGTCGCGGTGGTGCTAGAGCTGATCGACGACCACGACCGGGCATACAAGCTCTATGAATTGGTCACGGCCGAGGGCGCCAAGGATACGCAGCGCAGCTTTGCCTGGGAGCGGTGGACCTATATCAGCAAGAAACTCTCGGATGCGCATAACAATCGAGACCAGGATCGTTCCACGCGCTATCTGGAAGCCGCCAAGATGGGCCTTCCGCAGACCAAGTATCAGGATTTCGGGGCGATTCCTCCGACCCCGGGGGCGCTGGAGAGCGATTACCTGCTCTCTCCGGCCGTAGCTCGCCTGAAGGATTTCGCGGCCGGCTTCATCTTGGATATCAACGGTAAGACCACGGCCCCCGTCGAGGTGGCAACCGAGAAGACGGAGACGAATCCGGTTTCCGTCATCCATCCTCCGGTAGACGAGCCCGATCGTATCCCCCGCTCCGTGCGGATTGGGGAGATCGAAATTCGTTACGTCCCTCGGAAGAAGGTGATCCTCGAGCACCAAGGACGCCTGGCGGAATATCACTTCGAGAAGCGGAAAGCGTTTTCGCATGATGACGGCTTCCTCGACGCAAGTGGCCTCCGGATTCACGAATTGGCCGTCAACTTCTTTGACTTAGGTCCGCAGACCGTCCGGGTCGAAATCGGCGATCCTAACTTTGCCCTCGAATACAACTTCGCGGACTAAACAACGGGATGAAGGAGGTCAGTTTCGACGCTTTTTGCGACGCCAAGAGCCTCCTGCTTTGGGCGAAGAAGCTTCTTCGTGACCACCGTGATGAGTTAGGCGGGGGCATGTATGCGCACGCCGATCGGCTGGAGTGGTCTTGGCCTGGCGAGGCCAGGTCCATGGAGTTTGGTTTTTCCAAATTTCCAGGCGGTACTAGGGTGACCGTGCGTTATGCGGACTCAATGGAGCCGCAGTTCGCCATGATAAGCCGTTGGGTTTTGTCGAGTGGCAAGGTTCGGCAAGCCGACGAGCCTGCGCCAGCTCTTTCAGAAAACGCAGAGCCGCCTGACGCGGAGGCCGAAGAAGGCTATTTCCCGTCAGACTTGATCCAGCAACGATGGGGCTCTTACACGATCGACGAGCGCGCTTACGCCACCTGCCTCTTCGAATGTGTTCGTTACGAGCATCTAATCTGGAAGCATCTTCCGCCGGGTGCGGTGGAGGCGGCCGAACGCCGAAATCAGGAGATGTCTGATGCGGTGGTAGGCATGCCCGCGGAAGCGTCGGCTGAAGCCACCCTTGCCGAGCCTCGCCGTTCGCTCGGGTTCATTTCCAGCGTATTTTCCAATCATCCTGAAGTCAGGCCATTGTTGGAGGTTTGCGGCACCTATCATCATTTCTGGCTAATCAACGACTTTCGGAACTCGCTGATTCATGTCAGGACGAGCAAACAACTCTCGCCATCCGCTATTCGCAAGCGCTACCGCCGGCTCCAGATGGGGATCTGTCTCCTCCAGCGTTGGTCTTGGTTGGTCAAGTTGTATCAAGCTGTGGTCGGGTTTGATGCGCGCCGCCGCCCGCCGTTAGAGGGCCTTGGCCCTGCGGCGCCCCCGTGTCTCCTGATCAAGAGTCTTGGGGCGGATGGCCTGGTGAAGTATTATGGCCTATCGTCGCAGGACGCTTTACGGCTAGAGGCAATTGGCGCCCTCTTCGTCTCGAAGCCCACGCTTAGGCCTGAGGACGAATACGTGCATGCTATTGCTGATCTGGAGAAGTTGTAGTGACGACGGTAGGCTGGAAGAAGCCAGTTAGCGCCCGCGGGTCATTTCCCGATTATCGCCCGATGACCTGTAGCACAGCCGGTCGACCGTCGGCGTAGGTCCGATGGACGACATTGAGGTCGAACGAAGCATTTTTTCCGGTGTTTCGACCGCGGACGTCGAGATGGATCTTCGACACGATGCAATGACCGACAACTTTTTGCCCCGTGATCGTCAGGCTCACTAATTCGCCTTGCTCGATGGTCCAAGGTCGCTGTGGGAAGACCGTGCCGAGGAGGGTGCCGTAAAGACGTTCCGCGTTCATGGCGCCAGCGGTCTTCTTAGCGCGAGCCTCAAGCCCACGCACGACTTCAGCAATGGCTTCCCGTTGGATGATCTTAAACTCCGGGTCCTTGTTTAAGCCGATGACCACTCGCTGAAACTCTTGTTCGGTCTTGAGGATTTCATCCAACGCGGCCTTCTGCTGCACGGGAAGATTAACAAGATTGGGCCAGTTCTGCTTGAAGTGCTCGCCGGCCCTGCGATCGGCCTCCTGTTGGTTAGGCGCCTGCGCGGTGATTTTGATGAACTCCAGCATCATGAGGCCGACCCCTTCGCCGTGCAGCAGGTCATCCGGCAGGCGGCTGCAGTTGGCGGCTTGCTTGGCCCGGGTATCCGCCAGAAGTTGTGCAAGCGGGGCTTTGCGGCCCGCCTCCGGCGAGGCCGCCATTTCGTTCAGCTTGGCTGCCGCGGCGCTAAAACTATCGCGGAGATCTTTCAGTTGAGCCTTGGTCGGCCCGCCCGCCTTTGCTTGCCCTTGGGCTTCCGCGATGGCTTTGCTTTCAAGTTCCAGTAGGAGCGTCGGGCGCAAGCCGACGGCTAGGCATTCCCGGATGAAGGCGGTCTCTTGCGCCGGGCGGGTGGTTGGAGTCGCCGTGGGAGGTGCCACTCCGACATTCTGGGCGTCCGGCCGAGCCGCTGGCGGCGTTGCCGCGGAAGAGCGAGGGGCTTCGGGCTTCTGTCCGCAGCCAGTTAGCGTAGCCAAGCAGATGAGGGCGATCAATGAACGAAAAGGGCGGCTCATGTGGCTAATTTTTTCCACTCGGTGAGATTCCGCAAACTTAATAGAATTACTTAGGCCGTAATCAAAAGGCGGCCTCCAGAGAGAGCCGCGCTTTAGGCCTTAAGATCGGCATCCGCATCTTCCGGCCAGACTTGTTCGACGATGGCTTGGACGGAGGTTTCGTCCAGGAGGGCGTTGGGCGCAGTGGCGTATTCGTCGTAGGGCGGCGCTTCGGCTTGTTGGCCGAGCTTGCTGCCGAGAAACCAGGCATGGACGAGCCCGGTCCAGAGCGCCCGGCCGCGGAGCGTGCCTTTGGCTACCCAAGCGAGCGGTACGGTGCCTTCACCCCAGTTGGAACTCAGCCAAAGGACATCCCATTTACCCTCGTCATCGCCCCCGATCCGGATGCGCTGCTCTTCGTCATGTCCCGAGCCGTGGAACATCACGGCCTTGAAGACGAGGCGCGTGGACTTCGGCGTCAGTCCGGTATCCTGATCCTGATAGGAGTTATAGAAACGCGGGGCACTCATGGCTAATAATAATGGGGTCAGACCCTCTTAATGGGGTCTGACCCCATTATTTCGGAGAGTGAAGGGTTACTCCCAGACGTACTCCTTTGGGTTTGGCTCGAGGCGTCCGTCGTAGGGCGTGGCGAGACAGCCTTGGACTTCGCCGTCTTCGCCGA
>JACCDP010337269.1_pt1 | contig 18140 bp, 19 predicted proteins | sample 7445841 | NCBI WGS metagenome assembly JACCDP01 (sample SAMN15323441, study PRJNA562643) | freshwater metagenome | isolation source: river surface water | place: USA:Blue River Watershed | collected 2017-08-17
ATTGAATCAAGGTTCGCATGAAGAAACGTATTCTATATGTGGTGCATCGTTATGCGCCTTATCCTGGTGGGTCTGAGAACTATGTTCGTGATATGGCTGAAGAAACTCTCAGTCGAGGTCATGAAGTGTGGGTATTTGCAGGTGAACACAAAGGAGATTTAAATGGTGTCAAAGTCACCAGTGATGGTAAAATCTTCAGTGAAAAGTTCGACCTGATTGTTGTTCATGGTGGTGATGTTGGTTTGCAAGATGCAGTTCTACGTCATTCACATGTCATTCAATCGCCAATGGTTTTCATGTTGATTATTCCATCCGAGAGTGAAACATATAAGTTTGCCATGCAGCACGTTAAGTATATTGGTTGTTCAACAAAAGAAGATTGGGCATTTGTTAAAGAAAAGAAACTATTACACAAATCACGTAGAATCATTCATGGCATTGATGAAAAGATTTCTGTCGGCATGCCAGGTTTTCGTGAGAAGTATGGCATCAAAACTGAGTTGATGTTTCTTTCTTGTGGTGGTTATTGGCCAAATAAAGCCATGCACGAATTGGTAGACGTATTCAATAAAGTTGGTCGTTATGACATTACTCTCGTATTGACTGGTTATGACAATCGACACAATTTAATTCCTCAAGAATCTGAATATGTAAAACCATTAATGATTGATAGTCGTGAAGATGTTATGTCTGCCATTCGTGAAGCCGATCTTTATATCATGCACTCACATAGAGAAGGTTTTGGTTTAGTACTGCTAGAATCTATGTTAAATAAAACTCCATGGGCAGCCAGAAACATTGCTGGTGCTAAATTGATGAGCGATTACGGATTCGCATATGATACTGATGAACAATTATTAAAGTATATGAAAGAATTTAAATCTCTCAAAGGTACAATGAGAATTGATAATGCATATGAATATCTAATTCACAATCATTTAATTAGACATACTGTTGATGATATTTTGGAGTTGGCATGAATTTTACTTTTGGTATTGTTACACTATATGAAAATCTAGAACAAATAAAAGAAGTTGTTTCATCAATTCGCAATTTAAGAATTAAAAATTATGAGATTTTAATTATTGGCGATGGCACCAATGAGCCAGATTTTAAAGAATCGGTTGATTTAAAGAAGATAAAATTTGATGAGACAGTAAAACAAGGATGGATTACACGAAAGAAAAACGTTCTTGTGGATTCAGCTAAATATGATAATGTTGTCGTGATGCATGACTATTATCTATTTGATAATTTTTGGTATAAAAACTTTGTAGAATTTGGTGATGATTGGGATGTTTGTAGTAATGCACAGTTATTGATTAATAATAAAAGACATTTTACAGATTGGGTTATTTGGGATTCACCAGTATTTCCTAGATACTCAGCAATTCCATATCATGATTGGTCACAAACAAGATGCATGTATCAGTCTGGTGGATACATGATCGTCAAAAAAGATTTCTATAAAAAGTTTCCAATGAACGAAGACATGACTTGGGGTTCGGCCGAAGATGTTGAGTGGTCTTTGCGTATGCGTACAAGTGCAAACTGGAAATGTAATGGTAAATCAATTGTAAAACATAATAAGGTACATCGTGATGCAAAATAAATTAGTTATCTTTGATTTGGATGGCGTTCTCATTGATTCCAGAGAACTTCATTATCACGCACTCAATGATGCTCTTGCAAAAGTAGGCCAAGAATTTGTCATTAGTCGTGAAGAACATTTGAGTACATATGATGGTTTGAATACCACACGTAAACTTGAAATGTTATCTGAGAGAAAAGGACTTGATCGTAAATATTTTGACCAAGTATGGAAAGATAAACAAACAGAAACATTTAAATTGTTGCGTGAATTACCAAGAAATCATACGGCAGTTTATATCATATCACAATTAAAGATACGCGGTTGGAAAGTTGCTGTTGCAAGTAATTCAATCCGTGACTCGGTTCGTATTGCTCTTAATGCAATCAACATTCTTGGTGATGTAGATTATATCGTTTCTAATGAAGATGTGAAAAGACCAAAACCATTTCCCGAAATGTACTGGCAGTGTATGACTGCTTTGAATGTATTACCAAAAAATACTATCATTGTAGAAGACAGTCACATCGGCCGGCAAGGTGCGATTGACTCTGGTGGTACTTTGTATCCAGTAGAAGATTCTAAAGATTTAAATGCTCTTCGTTTCATGGAAAGAATTGAAGAATTTGAACGTGAACACAAAGAAGTTGTAATTCCGTGGAGAGATAAGAAATTGAATGTGTTGATTCCTATGGCTGGTGCTGGTTCTAGATTTGCACAAGCAGGTTATACTTTTCCAAAACCACTTATTGAAGTTCGTGGTAAACCAATGATTCAAGTTGTTGTTGAGAATCTGAATATTGAAGCTAACTACATTTACATCGTACAGAAAGAACATTACGAAAAGTATAATCTAAATTATCTTCTAAGTCTCATCACACCAGGATGCAAGATTGTGCAAGTCGATGGCCTGACAGAAGGTGCTGCATGTACGACACTTCTTGCAAAAGAATTTATCGACAATGATGCACCATTGGTTATGGCAAACTCCGATCAGTTTGTTGAATGGAATTCTAACGAATGTATGTACGCATTTAGTGCTGATGATATTGATGGTGGTATTCTGACATTCAAGGCCACACATCCAAAATGGTCATATGCAAAACTAGATGACCATGGCTTTGTGTCTGAAGTTGCAGAAAAGAAACCAATTTCAGATAATGCAACAGTAGGCATTTACTACTGGAAACATGGTTCCGATTATGTCAAATATGCTGAACAGATGATTGCAAAGAACATTCGCACCAATAATGAATTCTATGTTTGTCCAGTATTCAACGAAGCCATTGGTGATGGTAAGAAGATTCGTGTAAAAGAAATTCAGAAAATGTGGGGTATTGGTACTCCAGAAGATTTAAACTATTTCTTGGAGAACCATAAATGAAAACAGCAGTAATTCTCACAGGCCATCTAAGATGTTGGAAACAAGTATTTCCAAATTTCAAAGAGAAAGTAATTGATCGATATAATCCAGATATTTACATTCACACATGGGATGATGAAGCATATTGGATTCCTGGTGATAAACAAAACGAAACTGGTATCTTTGAAGGTGCACCAGAGATTGTAGATCAAGAAGTTATTGATACTTACAAACCACTGTACTATGTGAAAGAATATTGGAAAGATTTCAATAAACACTTTGAACATTGCGGCACATACTTTAAAAACTTTGCACATAGACCAAAGAATATTCTTTCAATGTATTATAAGTTACATCAAGGCGTTTCATTGATGGAAAAACATATTGCACAATTGCAAAACAATTATGACATGGTAATTCGGATGCGACCAGATATGGTGTTTAATGAAGATTTGCCTAATTTTGAATTGAATACGTTTTATACTATTGCACATCGTAATCATCTTGGCCAAGGCACCGGCGACTTGATGCAAGTTGGTAATGTAGCGCAAATGATGTTCTTCTCTAAGATCATTTGTTTCATTGCACCACTATATGCACAAACAAATCTTTTATGCCCACATGTGATTACATCGCAACATATTAAAAATTTAGGTTTTCCTTGGAAAGAATTTAATGTTAACAAAACATTAATGCATACACCAAAAGGACCTTATGTAGAAATGGATAAACAAAATGCTTGAAGAAATTTTAAAATTTAATGATGGTCCTGTAGGATATGAACGTAGTGGCCGTGGCCATATTAAGATGAAAGGCCATTCTGTACCGTTAAGTATCATGCAAGCCGAATGGGACTTTCTGCATAATATTGTGGTTGAAAACAATCTACAAAGAGGTTTTGAACTGGCTACCGCATTTGGTATTTCAGGTTCTGCTATCGGCACCGCATTTAAGAAAACTGGCGGCAAGTTTGTAACTATGGATGCATATGTTGAAGAGAAGTATAACAATGCAGGTAAGTACGAACACTTTGAAAAAGAAGTTTATGACAAATCTGATGGTTATAAGAGTGTGAAATATCTTGTGGAGAAATTTAACCTGCAAGACACCATGTTTCCAGAAATTGGTTGGTCACCAGATGATGTTGGTGATATCATTGGTAGACATTTTACTGAGAAACTAGATTTCGTATTCTTAGATGCTGGCCATTTTGAGGGACAGATGATTAAAGATATTGATGCGATTAAACCACATTTGGCCGAGAAATTTGTATTCGTTTTTCATGACATTTATCCTTGGAGTTGTACACAAAAAGTACACGAACATGTAAAGAAAGTTTTTGGTAAAAGTATTGTTGTCGAACTTCCTTATCCACAAGGTGAGAATATGGGAGTGATTAAGAACCTATGATTTTAATATCGCACAGAGGAAATTTGGATGGGCCAGATTCATACATTGAAAACAGACCAGAAAGAATTGACGAACTCATCTCTAAAGATATTCCCATTGAGGTAGATGTTCGTTGGCATAACAACGGTTTTTATCTTGGCCATGATGAACCACAATATCCAGTTGCAACATCGTATTTGTTAGAAAGAAAAGATTGGTTATGGGTGCATTGTAAAGATCACGAAGCCTTCAATCAGATTCTAAAAATTAAGAAATTCAATGCATTTTGGCACCAGGAAGATGACTACACATTGACCACTTTTGGTTATACTTGGGCTTATCCAGGTAAAGAATCTGTTGGTTCTCTTTGCATCGCAGTAATGCCAGAAAGACACTGGAAACCAGAAGAAACCTTAAAGAAATTGTTCTTCGGTATCTGCACAGATTTTGTGACGGAATACCAAAGTATTATAAATAACAAGTAAAATTAAACTGCTGTAGAGGCGGGAGAACATGAAATTTAAAGATTTTCTGGAAGAACAGAAGGAACACCATGCGGTTTTGGCCTTTGGCCGAATGAACCCTATCACTTCTGGCCATGAAAAACTGATCTCAACGGTCAAAAATATTGCAAAAAAGCATGATGCCAGTCATCATGTCGTTCTCTCGCATACACAAGATAAAGCCAAAAATCCACTCTCGGCAGACCAGAAATTACGTCATGCTCGTAATGCATTTCCAGGCACAAACTTCTCTGCATCATCCAAAGAACATCCAAACTTTCTGAAACAAGCTCAGAAGTTGTATCATTCTGGTGTTACTCATCTGCATATGGTCGGCGGTTCGGATCGTGTGCAAGAGTTTAAAGATACTCTACACAAATACAATGGCACACATGAAGGTGCATTGTTTAACTTTAAAAACATTGAAGTACATTCTGCTGGTGCCAGAGATCCAGATGCTGAAGGTATTTCTGGTATGTCTGCCTCTAAAATGAGAGGTCATGCCAAAACAGGTAACTTTAGAGAGTTTAAAAAAGGTGTACCATCTTCTATGTCACACGAACACGCCAAGGCTTTATATAATGACGTTCGCAAAGGAATGGGACTACAAGAAGATATTAATTTTGATTTTGAACAATTACTGAATGAAGGTGTTCACGACCAATCTATTTTCAAGGCAGTTTTCTTAGCAGGTGGTCCTGGTTCTGGTAAAGATTACGTGTTGGATAATAGTCTGCAAGGCCATGGATTAGTTGAGATTAATTCTGATAAAGCATTAGAGTATTTGATGGACAAAGAAGGTCTTGATAAGAAAATGCCTGCGACAGAAAAAGGTCGCCGTGATTTAGTACGCTCTAGAGCCAAGAGTATGACCGAGTTGCGCCAGCGTCTTGCTCTCTATGGTAGAAACGGACTTATCATCAATGGTACTGGTGATGAGACAGATAAGATTAAGAAGATTAAAGAACGTTTAGAGAAACTTGGTTACGAAACTTCTATGGTCATGGTCAATACTGCCGATGATGTTTCAATGCAAAGAAATATTGAACGTGGCCAAAAAGGTGGTCGTACAGTACCAGAAGAAGTACGTAAGCAAAAATGGCAAGCATCACAGAATTCTAGAGTTGAATATGCAAAGATGTTTGGTGATGGTTACATGGAGTTTGATAACTCAGAAGATTTGAGAACTGCATCACCAGATGTCGTAAAAGAAAAGAAGGACCAACTTGATGCAATCTTTAAACAGATTCAAAAGTTTGTATCTAAGCCACCAAAGACCGAACAGTCGAAAGAGTGGATTGCAAGTGAGTTAGAAAGAAAAGACCTGTTAAAGGTTGGTGGCGTATCTGAGAAACAACCTCATTCGTCATCTGGCGCGGCTGAAGAAGCAAAGAAAATGGGATTAGAATACTACGGATTTGGAAGATATGGTAAAGGTGGTAAAGTTACATATCGTTCAGTACATGACAGACTGCAACCAGTACAGGTCATGAAAGAAGAATTAGATACAGAAGTCCAACAACTGCTAGGTGAAGCAGTTTCAGTTACAATTACAGGTGATAGTGCTGAAGAAGTTGGTGAAATGATTTCTAAATTGAGTTTAGCTCAATCTACGAAAAAAGAAGAAAGTACATTCTCTGATGATACGGCGAAAAAATTACTTTCTCTTGGTTTTAAAGAAATGATTAATCAAAATGAGGAGAAACAAGATGTTAAAATTTTTGAAGGACTTATTTGTGAGCAGTCCAGCTCAACCAAACGAGAAACACCCTCTAGACGGCCCAATCAGAGCAGCAGAGGAAAAACAGCTTACGGTTTCAACCGCACCCAATCCTACTGCGGTGAAGAAAGCAGTACAGAAGAAACCAGCACAAAACAAGCCAGCACCATCAATGAAGAAGACACAAGGTGTGAGCAAGGCAGTCGTAAAAAAATCACCATCTCAGAAATCTGGAAACGTAAAAAAGAACAAACCCAAGAAAGTATAGACAGAGGGATTGAACCTGGAATTTCTATGGCCGGCGCTGGTGAAAGTATTGCTAGAGATATGGGTGAGGTTATTGGAAAAGATGGTAAAGCAACACCAATTACTTTAGATAAGTTTAAATCCAAAAGGAAAACTAAATGAAATCTTTTAAGAATTTCATCGCCGAAAGATGCTGGCCAGGTTATAAGCCTGCGCCAGGAAAAAAGGCTTACGATAAAGGTTCTTGTGTAAAAGAAGAAACTTTAGATGAAGCTTCAGCTGCTTGGCAAAGAAAAGAAGGTAAATCTGAAAGCGGTGGTTTGAATCGTAAAGGTATTGAATCATATCGCCGTGAAAATCCAGGTTCAAAACTTTCTATGGCTGTTACAACAAAACCTTCTAAATTAAAACCAGGTTCAAAGGCAGCCAATCGCCGTAAATCATTTTGTGCTAGAATGGGTGGAATGAAGAAGCGTTTAACTTCCGCTAAGACTGCAAATGATCCAGATAGCCGCATTAATAAAGCATTAAGAAAGTGGAATTGCTAAGTGGCACAGTTTAGAACCGACAAAAACATAATCGATTCGGGTCAAGTATTTACCCGTTACGAGTTAATGATGTTATCTGATAGGTTAACACCATCAGGTACGGCGGTGGATGCTTTTGGTCGGTTACGCATATCGCATCCACATACTTTATTTGATTCTCAACACCAAGATGTGGAGAATGATAAATGGGATACTTTGATTACTGGTTCTGGAACTAAAACACACCTACCAAACGAATCAACAATCAAATTAGAAATTGCTACTGCAAATAATGATAGTATTATTCGTGAGACATTACGAACAATGCCATATCAACCAGGCAAATCTTTATTGATTATGAACACATTTGTCATGGGAGAACCAAAAGCCAATGTTGTTCAGAAATTAGGTTATTACACCTCAAATAATGGAATTTATTTTGAAAATGATTCAGGAAATAATTACATTGTTTTGAGAAGTTCTGTTACAGGAAATGTTGTTGAAACTAGAGTTGCACAAGCAGACTGGAATGTAGACAAATTTGATGGTACAGGATATACTTCTCAACAAAAAGGAACTGGCCATGAAACTGGGTTAGATGTGACAAAATCAAATTTATTTTGGACAGATGTTGAATGGTTAGGTGTTGGTGATGTTCGTTGTGGATTCTTAGTTGACGGTTTATTAAAAACTGCACACATATTTCATAACGATAACAGAAACAATACCACATATATGAGAAGCGCCATATTGCCTTTGCGATATGAAATTTACAATAAAGGTGCTACATCGTCTAACACAGTAATGCGCCAGATTTGTTCTTCAGTAGTTTCAGAAGGTGGTTATACACAAATTAATCAGTCTCGTTCTGCATCAACTCCTATTACAGGTAAAAATTTAGTTGCTGGTATTAACAATCCAATGGTAAGTATTCGCTTAAAAAATGGAAGAACAAATGCAGTTGTTTTGCCTGTTGCCGTAGATTTGTATGGTCTACAAGCAACAGCATTTAAATATAGAATTTATGAAAATGTTACAAGTTTAACTGGCGCATCTTGGGTAACGACAGATACGGCCAGCTCAGTTGAATATGATTTATCAGCGACTGCTATGACTGGCGGAACATTGCTCAAAGAAGGCATTTTTAAAGGATTAGAAGTTGCAAAAGAGGTTGACTTACTCAGTCAACTTGACGGTTCTATACAATTGACAAGAAAAATAAATGCTGCAAATGGTGATATTTTTACCGTAGCAATAGAACCTACAACAAATAATGATGATGCGATTGTTGCATTATCATGGCAAGAACATATTAATTAAAGGAGATTCAAATGGCACTCAAAGGCAACCAACACAAGATTGACAAAAACAAGAACAATAAAATTGATGCACATGACTTCAAGATTCTTCGTGGTGAAAAGAAGATGAAAGAGGAGTCCGAACAAGAAGAAACTATTCTCGAATATGAATCAAAAGGTGGTGTTTATCGTCACAAAGGCACCTATGGTTACGAAGGTAAAGGTGCTGAGCATGGCCAAACCGATTACAAAGAAAAAGAAAAAGAAGAAAAACCAAAGAAAGGTTATGGTGCTCGCCAGAATTATGTTCGTTCTAAGAAAGTTTCTGGTAAGACCTATGAGTCTTTCACAGCAATGATGAATGACTACAAAGAACAAGGCATCAAAGGTTTGTTTGAAGCTATGAAGAAAAAGAAAGATATGATGGAACAAACAGTTGAAGTTGTTGACATGACTGATCCATATGACATCAAAACTTCTACTGTTGAATTAAATCAAGAAGAAGTTGAACTTGAAGAGCGTACACTTACCGAGCCAGAAATGAAGAAAAAAGAAGAAGTTGTTATGTCTATGAAAAAAAATCTTTCTGGTTTTAAACAGCGTTATGGTGATAAAGCCAAATCTGTAATGTATGCTACCGCCACCAAGATTGCAAAGAAAGACTAATATGAAAAAGGCATCTGAAGTTTTTAAAAAAATTAGATTCGCTAAATTAGATCCTAAGCACGAAAAAGCTGGACCAACGTCAACAGATGATGAAGAGCATTATGCTGTTAGTGAAAAAGAATACGAACAACAGTTGGCTCATGCTAAGAAGCGTGCTATGCAAGAAGAAAAGAAAGACAAGTTTGATATTGGTGAATATGACCAAGAAGGTGATATGGCCAAGTCAGACTTACGATCTATCATTGCAAATGCAAAACGTGTGCATGATATGTTAGAAGATTCCGATAATTTGCCTGAGTGGGTTCAATCTAAAATCACTAAAGCAGAAGATTATATTTCTACTGTTGCTAACTATATGCAATCGGAAATGAGTGAAGAAGTGGAACAGATCGATGAAGTTTCTTCTGATTTAGTTAAGAAAGCTCGTGATGCCGCTTTCGCCAAAGGTAAAGAAGATCAAGGTCATCGTTTTGTTCGCAAAGCCTATGAAAAAGGTCAGAAAGAATCTGAAGCAATGGCCAAGAAAATTAATGAAGTTTCTAACGATCTTCTTCAGCGTTATAAGAAGAAAGCTGGCGAACAAGTTGATAATCCTGCCACACCTTCTGCAACAAAACTGAAACGTGGTGTTGGTCATTTGAAGGCAACATCAAAGCAAATGACAAGTGGAAAACCAATGCCAAAAGAAGAAGTTGAGCAGATTGAAGAACTTTCTACTTATACACTCAACAAATACAAAACGAAAGCTACGGCTGTTGCCAGAAGTTCTTTAGCCAACGCAAGATATGGTGATCCAGATGACATCGATGCAAGAAACAAATCTAGTGAGACATATGAAAAACGGATAAAGGGCATCAAAACTGCAAATGATCGTTTGAATAAAGAAGAAATGGATTATAGTGTAAAAGTTACTCATAGAACTCCAGATGGTGAAACTGCACATAAAGTTTACAAAGTAGTAAAAGCTAAAAGTGGTGGTCATGCTCAAAGTATTGCATTGAATAAACATACTGCTGCATTAGATAAAGCCGGTACAAAATATACAAATGCAACAACCAGTATTATAAAAGAAGATTTGCGTAAATGGTTTGACAAAGATGATCCAGAAGGTGGTTGGAAAAGAATCAATTCTAAAGGTGAAGCAATTGGACCATGTGCAAGAGAACCAGGTGAGCCAAAACCGAAATGTATGAGCAATGAGAAACGTGCTCAGTTATCTAAAAAAGAACGTGCAGCAGCAGTTGCCGCTAAACGTAAACATGATCCTAATCCAGAAAGAAAAGGTGAACCAATTAACGTTTCTAACTATGGAAAAGGAAAGTTAGGAGAAGACGTGGAACAATTAGACGAAAAGAATGTACCAACATCACCAGAAAAATGGGCTCAAGCAAAGGCACAGGCCAAAGCTAAGTTTGATGTTTATCCTTCTGCATATGCAAATGGTTGGGCTGCCAAGAAATACAAAGCCATGGGTGGTGGTTGGAAATCTGTAAGTGAAGCCGCTGAAGAACCACCATTTGAAGGTGGAAAAGAACCAACCAAGAAAGCCGTTGCAGGCAAACACGGTGTTGGTTATTCGACCGCTCGCCATCTTGCACGTATGGCATTAAAGAAACAACAAGAAAAAATGAAGCCTTTGAAGAAAGTAACAGAGTCTAAAAAGGCAGAAATTGTCAAAAGAATTGCTAAAAAGAATGTGAGTGATGACAAATTTCAACCTGAACCAGAGTTAAACTCCCGTGTTCAGAAAGTAAATGATGTTGATCCATTTATTAATAAATAACATATAAACACTCTAGGAGAATTAAAATGCCTTTATGGTCTACAACAGATGCCAATACAAGTGCACCAAAGTTCGCAGTAGCTGGCGGACTAGGTGTTTCTGCAAATGGCCACACACTTTATGCCAACACAACAGCTGATGCTTTTGTTCCAAATTTAACAGTTGGTGTTTTTGGTGTTGATGCAGCAGAGATTGCTTTAGCTAATAATGCCACAAACAAACCAACTCATACTGGTTGGGTTCTGCGTACTGAAGGTTCTGGTGGCCGTGCTGGTCGTATTCAGACAGAGGTCATCGTTGCTGGTGGCATGGGTGGTGATCCAACAACTGCCAATTCTGCTAACGACAACATCGTTTACGCAAATACCTAATGTTAAGTTTTAGTGATTTTTTAAAAGAAGAAGATATAGAACCGGGTCAAGCCGAGGAAGCACACCAGCCAACTGGTGAGGCTTCTTCGGCCGTTGATAATCCAATTATTGTATCTGAAATCAATACTCTATTGCTTAAAGAGTTGTCTGATGGACCTATTCATAATGTTCAGGCCGGCGTACAAAAAGTTCGCAAAGTTCTACACCGTTTTGGTTTAGATATGCCTGCACTTTATGATGCAGATCCAGAAGGCGATGAGATTACATTTGATATAGAACAATACGACAATCCAGATAATGTAATTTATTTGTATTTGTTGTATTATTTGGCTGATGAAGGTTATTATGATTTTTATGCACAAGTTGGTAACGCAGAAACAATTGATAATCTTGCATCGGAGATTGATGACGAAGAATAATGTTTGATAATTTGACGAATGAGAATATCTTACTTTATGCAACAAAGTGTTATGATAAACCAAATTGCATAATGAGTGAGTTTAAAGAAGATATGAAACGATTTAATTATATTAAGAGATTGTTTCGTAGATATACAAAATATGGTGAGTTGCGTGAGAATCTCATTTTAAATCATTTAATTATTCTATACAATGTTTTTGGTGTAGAAGCAACAACAAGAATGTTATTTTTTAAAATTGGTAAAGCTGATTGGCCAGCATTGAAAACATATTTGTTATTTTTAAGTTGTATGCCAGAGGTTATAAGAGGAATAAAAGGACAAAACATATTATCATCTGAAATTACAGTTGATATGACAATAGCGAACACACTTAGAAAAATAAAATGACTTGGTCTAACAAATACAAAAAGAGCATTGACTGTAACAATCCAAAAGGATTCTCGCAGAAGGCTCATTGTCAAGCTCGTAAGTTGAGACAGGCTGGCAAAGAAACTAAATCGGAACCAGTCAATGAATCAAGAATAGACAAACATGAAGTAAGTGGTAAAGTCGTTATTGATGGCCATGTGTTTAATGATGCAGGTAAATCTGGTCGTGTCACTTATGGAAGATATTCTACTCCTGATCCCAACTATAAAAAAGACCCTAAAGAAGTTGGTATGCACAGAAATTATAGAAAGCCATCTTCATTGTCGTTTTCTACTTTAGCTGATGCAAAGAAATGGGTTAAAGGTCAACCAAAGAAATCTAAAGAAGAGATCGATAAGATTCACCAGAAACACGCAGATTTTGAAAAGTATATGAATGAAGAATTAGGAATCTCTAGAATGTTGAGTACCATTACTCACAAAGGTTCTTATGATAAGGCCAAAAAAACTCTGAGTGATGTAATGAAACGTAAACAAGATTCTAATAAAGGTAAACTCTATTATGCTGCACAAGTAGCCAAGAGTTATCCTGGTGTTGATGCAAGAAAGTTGGCAGCTATGCACGAAGAAGTGCCTGTCAATAATGTTGGTGGTGGTAACATTGCTGGACTTGGTGTTGGTGATCAAGGTGAACCAGGTGTAAAGAAAAAAAAGAAAAAAGAAGTTATTCCATTTAAAATGTTTACGAGGAAATAATGTTTGGTGTTGGCGCAATAATTCGTGCAGTTATGTATTTAATTATAGTTTTGGTCGTTGCTGGTGGACTATGGTACATCATTAACATCAAAGCTGACCTTGCTACGTCTGAAGCAAACAATCAAAAGTTACAAGAAGCAACCGCAGCTCAAGGTGCATTGATTGAATCTATGCAAAAAGATATTCAGCAAATACAAGAAATAAATGGTAAGTTACAAGAAGAAAATACAAAACAGAAAAAAGATGTTGATACATTAAGTAGAAAGTTCGACAAGAGAGATTTTGGTGCATTCGTGACAGCAAACCCAACAAAGGCACAAGAGTTAATTAATCGTGGTACTAATAATATTATGCGTTGTTTAGAGTTAGCATCAGGTTCACCATTAAATGAAAAAGAGAAAAATGCAAAAACACCTACGGAGGCCAATCGTGAATGTCCGTCACTTATTGACAGCGATTATTCTGCTCCCGCTAATTAGTGGTTGTGCTTCTTTTGGTAATCTCTTTGGTGGTTCTAACGTAAAACCAATAGAGATTAAGACAAAAGCAGTAGAGAGACAGAAATTAAATATAAAAGAACCTGCACCATTAAAAGGTCGTGAAGTCCAATGGATTGTAATCACACCAGAAAATGCAGAACAGATTTGGAAAGATTTAAAAGAAAAGAATGTTGATGTTGTTTTGATTGGTCTTACAGATGAAGGTTACGAACAGTTAGCCTTAACGATGGCAGAATTAAAAAACTATATTGCACAACAAAGATCAATCATTATAAAGTACAAAGAATACTACGAACCAAAGGAAGATAAAAATGGCTCTAACTAAGATTCAAGCAGGCTCTTTTGAGGCTGGTGCAATCTCAACAGCAGATTTAAGTGCAAATACTACGGCAGCATTTGCAGTAACATTAACACCTAAAGTTACAACAGTCAATGTGGCAAACAGTTCTTATACTGTTTTGGATGATACTGCTGTCAACGTTGGCGGTGGTTATATTGTTGTAACTGGTTCTGATTTCCAATCTGGTGCTGTTGTTCTCGTTGACACCACTCAAGCCACTTCTACTACCTTTGTAAACTCAACAACTCTTAGAGCACAAATTCCAGCCAAGTCTGCTGCAACATATAATATCTATGTTGTGAATCCAGATGGCGGTGTTGGTATCAAATTGAATGGTGTAAATTATTCTGCAACACCAACATGGGTCACTTCAAGTCCTTTAGCTAATGTTCAAAATGCTGTTTCATTTAGTGGTACATTTGATGCTACTGGTGCTACTGCATATTCTGTTGCTTCTGGTTCTTCTTTACCTGATGGTATGACATTAGTTGGTGCAAACGGATATTATTATGGCACAATAACTCTTGAAAATGACACGACATATAGTTTCACAATTAATGCAACCGATGCTGAGAATCAAGATAGCCCAGCAACATTTAATCTAACTGCAATTGCACAAGTATTAGATACTTATTTTAATTCAACTGTTTTGTTGTTGAGGGGTGATGGTACTAATGGTTCACAAAATCAAACTTTTGTAGATTCCAGTAATAATAATTTTACTATAACTAGAGCTGGTAACGCCACTCAAGGTACATTCAGTCCATTTAGTCCAACTGGTTGGGCAGCATATTTTGATGGTACAGGAGACGAATTAAATAATATTGGTACCGTAAGTAGTTTTAATTTTATACATCAGGCCAACGGAAAATTTACAATTGAATTTTGGGCTTTTCCTCTTGGCTCAGGGACTCTTTTTGACAATACTTCAGCCACAAGTAATGAAACTGGCATTTTCGCTAGTATGGGTGCAAACAACACCGTTAGATGTTTTATAACAAAAAGTTCAGGTTTAAATTGGATTGTTGATGGATGGTCAACAACAGCATTAGAATTAAATTCTTGGAATCATTTTGTAATTACTTATGACCATTCACTAGCTTCAAATAACATGAAATTTTATGTAAATGGAAATCCAGCAGGAACATTAACAAAAACTGCGAATGTACCATCAACTGGAAACGCATCAAATGCTTTTAGAATTGGCGGCGCTGGTAGCGGAGGATATTCTGGATATATTTCTAACTTTAGAATAGTAAATGATGTTGTATATTCATCTTCATTTACTGAACCAGTATCACCGCTTACTGCAATTGCTAACACTCATTTATTAGCTTGCCAATCTAATCGTTTTATTGACAATTCTAATAATTCTTATAGCATTTCAACATCAGGTGATGTAAAAATTGCTGCATTTTCACCATTTGCACCAGCTACAGCTTGGAGTGCTGCATCTTATGGTGGTAGCGCATATTTTGATGGTACTGATGATTACTTAACTTTAACTCATAATGATAGTATTGCTTTTGGAACACAAGATTTTACAGTAGAATGGTGGTTAAATTCTACCGATACTGGTATTGGAATTATTCAAGGAGATGCAAACGCCGGTTGGGGAGCAACTATATTAAGTGGAACTTTTTATTGGCAGAGTGTTGTGGGTGTTACTAATTTATTATCCACCAGTGTTTCTTCTTATTTAAAAAATGCTTGGCATCATTGGGCGGTTGTTCGTTCCAGTGGAACATTAACCCTTTATATAAATGGTGTATCAATAGCATCTACTTCAGATTCAACTAATTATTCCGATACATCAGGTACAATGTACATAGGTAGTTATCCTGCATCTGGCGCTGCTTTGAATGGAAACATTTCTGGTTTACGTATACTTAAAGGTACAGCTCTTTATACGAGTGCATTTACTCCACCCACAGCACCACCCACGGCCATCGCCAATACATCTCTGCTACTGAATTTCACCAATGCCGGCATCTATGATGCTACCGCTAAGAATGTATTGGAGACAATTGGTAATGCTCAAATTAGTACAAGTGTAAAGAAGTACGGCACTGGCAGCATGGCATTTGATGGTACGGGAGATTATTTAACAATACGTCATTCATCTGAATTGATGTTTGGTACAGGCGACTTCACGATTGAATTTTGGATTTATATAACAGGGGTACAAACATCTGGCAATTCTTGGATAGCAGCTATAGCTAAAAGGGGATCCGCTTCAACAGACGGAACATGGGCTATTGATTTTGCTAATGGTACTGCTGATTTACGTTATAGATTGCTTAATGTAACCGGTGGTACAGTCACGGTTTCTATAGGCACAGTTCCCACTTCACAATGGGTACATGTGGCAGTATCAAAACAATCTGGTACAACTAGAACATATCTAAATGGTGTGGCTGGAGGTACAACAACAAATGCAATATCTGTTAATGGATCAACCGAACCCATCAATATTGGTTGGGACAACTTTGGCGGTGGACTCAATGGATATATCGATGATCTCCGTATTACCAAAGGTATAGCTAGATATACATCCAACTTCACACCACCAACAACCGAACATCCAATACAATAATGGCACTCACTAAACTATCGTCTGCTGAATTCCAAACCGGAGCCATCACCACAGATAAATTCTCTGGTGATGTTGCTCTGAGTGTGCGTATTGCTAACGTATCGATTGCTAATTCGACATATACAGTTCTTGACGATACTGCTGTTAACGTTGGTGGTGGTTACATCGTAGTCACAGGTGCAGGATTTCAATCTGGTGCTCAAGTAGTCATCAATGAAACTCCTGCAACATCAACCACATTTGTATCAAGTACGGAACTCAGAGCTCAAATTGGTGCCAAGTCAGCTGCAACGTATGATGTATATGTAATCAATCCAGATGGCGGTAATGCAATCTCTGTAAATGGTATTACATATTCTGGATTGCCAACATGGGTTACTGGTAGTACATTGGATGCACAGAATGTCGATGTTGCATTTAATGTTTCGTTTAGTGCTACAGGTGCCACAAGTTATGCAAACACCACAACATTGCCAGCCGGTACTGTATTATTGAGTAATGGTTATTTCTATGGTACTGTAACTGGTATTGGTTCAGAAACAACATACAATTTTACCATCTCGGCTATCGACAACGAAAATCAAAATAGTGATAGGGAGTTTAGTTTGACGGTTGCAGTAGGTAATCCTCCAATTTCAGTTGAATATCTAGTTGTTGCCGGTGGCGGCGGTGGAGGAGCTATTATTGGTGGAAATATGGGTGATGTAGGTGGAGGCGGCGGTGGCGGTGGAGTTTTAACTGGAAATTCATCGATAACTGCGGCTCAAACTTATGTTATAACAATAGGTGCTGGTTCAGTATCTACGGATAATTCATTACCAGAAAATGGATCCAATTCTTCTTTCGATTCAGTTATTGCTATAGGTGGAGGAAAAGGAGGAACGGTTGCTGAGACGGGATATTTAGGTGGTTCAGGCGGCGGAGCTGGAATGATAAATCCGTCAACACTTACTACTAGAGTTGGTGGTTCTGGAACTCCAGGACAAGGATTTTCTGGTGGTCGTGCTCAAACAACCCCAAACCGAACAGGAGGTGGAGGCGGTGGCGGCGGAGCTGGCGGCAATTCTTCACCAAGTAAACCTGGTGATGGGGGAATAGGATTCTTAGCTTTCGATGGCAACCGTTATTCTGGTGGCGGTGGCGGCGCCGGAGGCCAAGGGCCATCCAACAGAGGGATTGGCGGAGCAGGCGGCGGAGGCCCTGGAGCATACAATTTAGGATCACCTTCTTTTGCTTGGAGTACCTCACCTTCTGATGGTAGAAATGCTACAGTAAATACTGGCGGAGGCGGCGGTGGCGGTGCAACTATAACAACGGGAGTTAATAATTATGGTGGCAATGGAGGATCAGGCATCGTGATCATTCGTTATGCCGACACATATGGTGACGCTTCATCAACTACAGGTTCGCCAACATATACAAATACTGGTGGTTATAAAACATACAAATTTACAGGCTCAGGTTCAATTACTTGGTAGACAAATATGGCACTCACAAAAATTAGTTCAAACGAAATTCAACCAGCAGCAATTACTTCAGATTTAATTTCTGCTGATGTATCTCTTGGAGTTAAAATCTCCAACGTATCAATTGCTAACTCTACATATACGGTTCTTGATGATACTGCTGTAAATGTTGGTGGTGGTTACATTGTGATTACTGGTGCCGGTTTTAATTCTGGTGCTCAAGTTATCATTGGTGG